>Ga0335398_10007843_pt1 | contig 12884 bp, 7 predicted proteins | sample BON03_FD_205742 | JGI IMG/M metagenome (GOLD analysis project Ga0335398, IMG submission 205742) | Freshwater microbial communities from Lake Bonney liftoff mats and glacier meltwater in Antarctica - BON-03 (spades assembly) (version 2) | ecosystem: Environmental > Aquatic > Freshwater > Ice >...
CTATTCTTTAATGTTTATCGAAAGATTGTTAATATTGATGTTAAATAAAATGAGTACATAATTTATTTTTTCATAGAATATTTAGAAAAGTTTAAAAGTTATAAAAATAAATAATTATGTACTCAAATCTATTCTTTAATGTTTATCGAAAGATTGTTAATATTGATGTTAAATAAAATGAGTACATAATTTATTTTTTCATAGAATATTTAGAAAAGTTTAAAAGTTATAAAAATAAATAATTATGTACTCAAAATAGATTGCTTAAGATTTGCAAAATATTGTTAATATTGATGTTAAATAAAATGAGTACATAATTTATTTTTTCATAGAATATTTAGAAAAGTTATAAAAATAATTAATTAATATACGCTACGCTACTCAAAATATATCTAACATCTTTCTATTATAATCAAATGAAATCATAGAACATAAATATTTATCAACTAACATTAAAAAAATAAAGGTTATTTCATAAATGATTGAATGATATAATCATGAAAGTTTTTAAGTATTTTTAATTTATTTCTTAGGGTTTGTTCATCATAATTATTATTATGTTGCGAAATTATGATACAATTACCGTGAAAACACATTTTTATAATATGAAAGATATTACTCTTATATATTTTAAGTAAATAAAAAGATTATGTCGTATCAATTTTTTAAAATATATATAATAAATATTTATTCGTCATCATCATCGTCATCATGTGTTTTATAACCGATACCTCGCCATCCTTTACTATCATATGGTGTATCCAATATTTTTTCAAAGTATGCTTTAAGTTGATTACGATCAGGACACTTTTTACCTTTAACAACATTCGTAGCTGTCCATACACGGAAGTCACTATATAATTTAGCAATAGCCAAACGAGGCTCTCTAATTTCGGGATCAATAACAATATTTTCATTGATAAATTGACCAATAATATCATTATTCTGTTTATAACTTTCTGTAGCAACTCTAACCTCACACGGTTCTGTTATATTTGACGGATTAATACTTTTGTGTCGTTCTATTAACATACTAATGAAAACCTCTTTCCATCTTTCAAACTTATCTGATAACTCTAAATCCATATAAAACTCATTTTTTTTAATATCAGGCTTTTCGCAAAAACGACTTGAAAAGTTGCATACTTTAATACGTCTCCATGTTCCGCCATCATCGCTAGGAACCTCGGGAAGTTCATTACACGTTAATATCATTTTGAATTGAGGCGTAAATTCATAAGGCTCTTTATAAAGAGTTCTTACTAAAATCCTATCTTGTCCAGACAATTCTTTCATCAATCCAATATTCAATCTTTCATTTTCGCTAGGTTCTTGCATAACGGCAAATCGTCTTCCTTTAGTTCTTTCTAATTCACTTTGTGCCGCATTACTTGCTGCGCGCTTTTGTGTCAATAAAGCAATTGGTAAAATACAATAATATTCTCCAATGGACTTTTGAATTAAATCTAAAAGACGAGACTTTCCATTACTACCCTGTCCAGTAAATATATAAAATCGCTCTTGTGTTATACTACCATCGATAATACACGATAAAACATCCATAACATAATTGCGAAGATTTTTATTTGTGAAAATCTTTTCAAAGAACTCATTGATTTCAGCAAATTCTGGCGATGAAGAATCGCATTTTACATAATTATTTTTAGTAGATAATAATATATAATCGTCAGGCATACCGTCTCGAAACATATGCATTTTTAGATCATAAACTCCATTATCAAATCCAAGTAAATGTTTTCTACTATCTAATGTTTCTTCAAACTTATCATCTATAAATAATGTTCTACATTCTTTCATAATAGAATCTTTAAAATTGGAATCTTTCAATTTTGTAGCAATCTTTAAGCATTTTTTACTTTTTTCTTCATTTAATGCTTTTTGAATGCAGTCATCACACGCTTCATTATAGTAATTACTTCTTTCCATAAACTTTTTACAAATGTCAATACTTAACATTTTTCGTAATTCTAAACCTTCGCGAGCACGAACCCATCTATGTTTCTGTTTATCATATTTATACCAATTATCTTTTGAAATTGCTTTAAACTCGTCTTTAAATATTGCATGAACTACACAAGCAATGTCAAAATGAGACCCATCACTTCCAATAGCATCATCAATTAATTTAATAGTTGACGTATTTACGACATTCGCATAACTTACGATATTATCTTGTTTAGCCCACCATCTAAGAGTTCCAACGCCCATATTATCTTTTTTCATTTTATCCCATATTTGCTGACATTCACCTTCAATATAGACACTACTAATTTTAGAGAACTCAACCCAAGTTTCTAATAATCTGTAGTCAATGTTTCGCAATACCCATCCAAGATTAATCCAATCAGCATAATTATCAGCCCTTGTTATGGACAAACATTCATTTACTAATCTTTTGATAAAAGTTAATTCATCTTCGGCAACATATGCTCTATTTACATTAAGAGATTTACCAAAAATATTATTTTGAACCTTACATTTCAACTTTTGATCTATCGCTGGTAATATGTGTTTGCTATACTGGTCAATTTCAATAATAAAGTCTTCTTTTACAAAAACCCTTGTAATTTCTGTCTTTTTTCTCATAGAAAATAATTTAATAAAATTCAATTCATCACTAGCATTTAATATATAATTACATTTTTCTGTTACATTATCAATATTTTTGTATGTGCAAGATACTCTATATGTATCACAATCGGGTTTTTTACTACCATACATTTGCCAACAATTTTGATCAATGATTGCTTTATCTACGATAGAATCATAATCATTACATATGGGAAGATCTTTAAATATATCAGCTGACATATCCAATATTTTTCTTCTAATAAAATGTTGCGCATTATTTGGAATAATAATATGTGGAAATATGATATGCAACCCATCTTTTAATTTATTACGAAACTCTACAGGATTTGGTTTTTCCATAACATATGCTATTGATTCTTCTTCGCTTACGTTCAAATATTGATTTATAACATTGAAATAACCATCAACAATTCTAAAAATATTTTCAGAAGTATATACCCTATCGTATTTTTTCTTATCATTCAAAGATGAGTTTGAGTTCTGCGAACTATAAATACCAGACTTGGTTTCTGGTATAGTAAAACGAAAGTCAATATCAACTCTTAATGGACTTGGTTCAAGAGGTTTTTCTGTAAAATATAATGATACACCATTTGTAAGGGCAAGACTGTAAATATTGATAAATTCATCATATTTATCATCTGGAATACATAGACTTACTTTAGGGGAACCAATACTTGTATTGGTGTAAGATTTACCTTTTTCTACCTTGTATTTATTAATGAATGCACGTAAATCTTCAATTATACCCATTGTTATAAAATAATTAGTCGTTATACATATATCAATTTTTATTTTTATACATATTTTAACAAGATATTATTATTTTTTCTTTATATATGGTAGGTGTATTTATAATATTGAAGAATATTATGACATCAAATAATAAAGATACGGATGCAAAAAATATTAATAAGGTTTATTCAAGTCCATCAAATATTAAAAACCCTCATCTTTTTACAAAAAAGTCATTATTATATTTAATAGAAACTTGGAATAAAAATAAAGATGATCAAATAATCTATAAAAAAACATTTTCTACTGCAAAATTATCATCATTATTAAATGATAAAATAAAACCTATTTGTGACGATAAACAATATTGGTGTTGGACAGGTGCTCTTAAAAAACTAACAAATGACGTTAATACAAGAGAAATTATAAAAGTTATTGAAAATACTGAAATGCGTCCAGAAATGCCTATAAAATGGACAAAAAACCCAATAGAATGGTTAGATAATTATGATATAGAAGATGTTATGATACAGTATAATAATGATAAAAAATATAAATATGCATTTTTGGGAGTATTTCCAATAGACTTTACAGAAGAAGATAAGTTTGGCAGATGTTTATATAGTACAATATGCACGATAGATATAAAAAAGTATATCAATAAAAAAATAAAATACATAGGTTTGATTACAAATCTTGATAAACACGACCAAGGAGGTTCCCATTGGACATCTACTTTTATTATAATTGACCCTAAAAATAAATGTTATGGTGCTCATTACTATGATAGCAATGCTGTAAATATACCTTCATATATCAAAAAGTTTATCAATACTGTTAAGTCAAAATTATCAGAAATATATCCTAAAACAAAGTTTAATGTAACATTTAATACAAAACGACATCAAATGAAAAATACAGAATGTGGTATGTTTTCTCTATCATATCAAATAAGATGGTTAAACGCTATAATAAAATATAAAGAACTTAATTTAACATCTCCATATGATGATAGCAATTTTCACAACTATATAGTTAATGACGAAAATATAACAGATAATAATATGGAAAAAACAAGGTCATATTTATTTAGACCAAACCTAAAAGTATATTTAAAAGATAAAAAAGCAACTATATGATGTGTTATAATCGTAATCTATTTTATATACACAATTATTAAAGATGGGTGTTATAGATTTATTCAAATCTAATATTAATAAAGATACAATTATTAATGCATCTGAAAAAATGTTAAGTCATAAATATAATATAAATATTGAAAAAGAAAAATTAATTATTATCGTTAATATGATAATATCATCAATATGTGCTGATGCTATTCTAATTAAAAATGTAGTTAAAATAATAGAATTAAATACTATAGCTCTTACAAAGGTCAAAGATTATATAGTAAATAATAGTGAAAAAAAAATTAATATAGAAATACCAACTATAGAAAATGAGAATGAATCTACAAAAATAGAAGATATTGTTAAATATAATAGTGAAGAATTATTGTCTAAAGTTTTATCTCTCGAAGAAAAAAGAAATGCTACATCATCGCTTTCATCTATTCAATATAATAATACTACACAAGATGATATAGCTAAATCAAGCAATATAGAAGATATTAAAGATAATTCTAATACTTACATGATTGTAGAAAAGATGTATGATATAATGAACACTAAAAAAAAGGTCAATAAAAAAACACTTATTATAAATAGTTATAACCGCGATTGGATAAATAATCATAATAGAAATAAATTGTCATTTTCTATTAATATTGATTTGACGAAAAATTATATAGAACCTTCTAAATTACTGTTATCTAAAAATATAAAAAGAAAAAATCCTTACATAACAATGGTTATAAATGATGGAATACAAACGCAAAAAATAAATTTTATTTTATCAAATACAACATCGTTAGAAGGAGGTTGGGATACATGGGTTATGATTAATGAAAAAGCACAAAACTTAATAAATCTAAATGTTAAAAACTGGAATATATCTTTTTTGGACTTTAGAAACAAAGAACTTGATATGGGGCGCGATGATATTAAAATATGCGAAATATATGATGGTAAAAACGAAAATAACTTTAGAATAAAAATAGATAATGATGATGAAATGTTATTCGATAGTTACAATATAGATTTATTAAATAAATATGACAATATGTTGTTAAAAACTTATGATAACGAATTTTCCAATGTAAAGATTTCAAATATTGATAATAATTATTTAACATTTGAAACAACTAATTTAACAAAAAAAGACTTCATACGTTCATCACTTTTAAATTATAACGCACAATATTGTATAATTCTTTCATATTATTCAAAAAACAACAATCTATAATAACAAAATAATAAAAGCTGAAAATATAAAAATGATCATAGTAATTATTTCAAGACGATATAATAACTTTATTTTTTCATCTCTTGTCAAAATATTATAAAATATTTCTTTATTGTGTGTCATTGTATTTTCATATATATGAACATATATCTTTGTATAATCAAATAAATATCCAACATTATGTATTAAATCTTCCGTATCAATCATTATCATAATTAGTGATACAAATATTATGAATAATATTATATGTAAGATAAGATTTGAACTGTTCATATGCACGTTAAGATAATTAAACACAATACGCAATTTATAAGAATCATAATTAACTAATCCAATTGATAATAACAATAATACTAAATATATTATAGCATATATAATTATACTATATTGAAGAGTTTTGACAAGATTATATTCTATGATTAACTCAAAAAATACCATAACAATTGTTCGTATAATTAATATCAAAAATACAAATATTGCTTTATCTTGAAAATTTACACCAAGAACTATTTCTGGAACTAAATTGTGCTCATTTACATTTTTATACAATATTTCGCCCTGTTCAATATTTTTTAAGGGATTTTTTTTAGCCGATATATGACTACCTTTCATATATTGGTTCCATATATTTTCATATATTGTTTTTTCATCACCGTTATCATTATTATTCATATCATTATTATCATAATAATTATAATTACTATCTTCCTTTAATTGATAAACTAAATCTTTTAAGTCTTTTTTGTCTTCATTATTATTATTACCTACAGTATTTAATCTTAAAAAATTACATAATTTTGTATAGTTTGTTTTTAGATTGGTATTGTCTCCATCACCCCCGTTAAAAAATCCTCTACCCCGATTATTATCATTATACCGATTATAATCATTATACCGATTATAATCATTATATCCATTGTTTTGTCCATTTTTAAATCTATCATTAATTTGTGCATCAGCTATCTTTTTTTTTATCTTTATTATTTCTTGTGCGCTATCTTCATTTTCTTTAATCAATCTGGAATGTTCTTTATCAATATCTGTTATAATATAATGACTTAAATGTCTCTTTTTATCATTTTTATCTTTAAATAAATAAACATTATTATCTATTAATATACTATGTATATTTTCATCATACTCTGTCATAAGAGGGATTTGTTTAATTTTATTACATGCAATGTACAATTCAAAAAGATTTTCTGTAATATTTTTTAATTCATCATTTAAAACTTTTATTCTATCGTTATTTTTTTTAATTTTTTTATTTTCATTACTTTCAGTTTCGCGATATTGAATCAATATCTTATAATCACCTTTCGTTGAATCAGATTTTTCTTTTACATCATTATCTTTAAATGCCTTATTTTTTGCTTCGTTCTCTTTTTTTGCTTCGTTCTCTTTTTTTGCTTCGTTCTCTTTTTTTGCTTCGTTCTCTTTTTTTGCTTCGTTCTCTTTTTTTGCTTCGCTCTCTTTTTTTTCTTTTATTATATGATTTATTATATCTTCTTCTTTATCTTCATCGTCATTATTTATTATCTTTATTTCGTTTTCTTCACTACCAATATTACCTATTAATATATAATACGATATAACGAGTTTAATATATATATCTTTAATACCATTGTAATGTTCTAATAGCATAGGAGGAGGAGACTCATCATTTTCAAATTTTTTATTTGATTTATCTTTTAACCCTCCATTTTGTATAGTTAATAAAGGCGTTGTGTTAGTCTTATGTCGTATATTATTATTTATTTTTTCATAATTTTTAATTGCATGAGTTTTTATTTCTTCTATTTGTTTAGCTTCTTCTTTTTTATTATCTTGTTTTTCTTGCGTATCTATACCTATTTTTTTAAAAATTTCTGTTCTTATTTTTTCTTTTTCGCGCTGGTTGGTATCATATATCCCATATGTTATTTTTATTTTTTCTATAATATCTTCTATCATAACATTTATTAATTCGTCATCTTCATGTCTCAAATCATCTTTTAATCTTTTATATTTTTGTTTAAATCTATCGAACTTGTCTAATAATACTATACTATCTAATGATGAATATGGTTTATTTTTAAAGATATTCTCTATTTTAATTATATCTTTCTTTAATTCTATTAATTCAATGGGTTTTAAAAGTTTTATCTCTGGATCTACTTTTATTAACTCTATAACTTCTTTTAATTTATTTTTTGTAACAATATCATTAGATAATAATGAATGTATCTTGTTTTTATTATCTTTTGTAATAGTTTTTTTATTTGATATTAGATTTTCTATTTCTTCTATGCAATTTTTAATTTCATCATTATTATTATTATTTTTTATTTTGTTTAGAATGTTGTATATTTTTTTTTTTTCTAAGATACTGAACTTATTTTTAACAACACAGTCATTATTTATTAATTTTATTTTAAAATCAAAATATTTATCTAAATCGTTTAATAAGTTTTCACCAATTTTTTCACCATTAGATAATTTTACATAGTTGTCATTATCAGAAGATATTTCATGTAATGCTTCTATTCTTTCTTCACTGTCCATATATTATATGTTCTCTAAAATAAATAGATATAACTATTATAATAATTAAAACTTTATAGCGATTATACTTGTTAAAATCCATATAAATATTGTAAATAATGACAATGTTTTAATTAATTTTTTTCGTTCTTCAAAATTAAGAATATTATGGTCGGGTTTTTCTTCATCATCAACATCCTCTTTTTTTGTTATATTTAATACTATAGGTATTATTATTAATACTATTATTAAACACGAATGTATAAATAATGCCGTTATACCATTAGTTCCCATATAAAAATAGTAAAATAAAGTTCTAATACTATTCATAATATTACCAAAGTTCATATAATCAACCTGTTCGTTATTATCAACATTAATTAATAAAACAATAAACCAGAATATAATAAGATAAATAGTAACATAATATACGAAGCCTTCATTGAAGGTTTTTATAAAGTTTATATCAATACACCATTGTATTAATATAACCGATAAATATCTAATAAAAAAAGTTGTAATTATAAAAACCAATCTATCGTCGAATGTTAGTTCCAAGTTTTTCATTGGATTTTTAGGGTCATTATCAAATAACAACAACTCATCTTTTATATTTTTTACATCTTCGGGTGTTTTATCTCCATTATTATAATTGTCTATTTTATTCTCAAATCTTTTTATTTTATTTCCTGAATTATTTATTTTTTCTTCACCAATTGGTTCATTTAATTTATCAATATTTTTAAATTTATATTCTTTTAAAAGTTTTTTTCTTAATTCTTGTCCAGCTTCTTTTGTAGAACTACCACCTTGTCTTAAACCACCAAATTGATGACCATTTGATAATAAATAATCTTGATACCTTAGTTGTTCTTGAGTGTCTGGTGATATATTATATATTTTTTTATAATGTCTGTATGCATAATCTGCGAATGCATTTTGTCGCGATTGTCCTACATGTTGTAGTGCTTTTCGTTGTGCATTTAGTTGTGCATTTCGTGGTGCCTGTGCGTTTTGTTTTTGTTTTTGTTGTTGTTGATGTTGTTGTTGTTGTTGTTGTTGTTGTTGTTGTTGTTGTTGTTGTTGGTGTTGTTGTTGTTGATGTTGTTGTTGTTGTTGTTGGGCGTATTGTTGTTGTTGATGTTGTTGTTGTTGTTGTTGTTGTTGTTGTTGTTGTTGGACGTATTGTTGTTGTTGATGTTGTTGTTGTTGTCGTGCTCGTTCTTGTTTTGCTTGTTCTGTTAGTACTCGTGCTCGTTCTGCATGTTGTGCTTGTTCTGTTAGTACTCGTGCTCGTTCTGCATGTTGTGCTTGTTCTGTTAGTACTCGTGCTCGTTCTGCATGTTGTGCTTTTTCTTCTTGTAGTTTTTTTTGTGCTTCATTTTCTTTTCGTGCTTTTTCTATTCGCGCTTCTTCTTCTTGTTCTTTTCGTACTTCTGTGTTTCGTGCTTCTTCTTCTTGTGCTTTTCGTTCTGCTGCTTCTTGTGCTTTTCGTTCTGCTGCTTTTAGTGCTTCTTCTTCTTGTGCTTTTCGTTCTGCTGCTTTTTGTGCTTCTTGTTCTGCTGCTTTTCGTTCTTGTTCTTTTCGTGCTTCTTCTTGTGCTTTTCGTTCTGCTGCTTTTTGTGCTTCTTGTTCTGCTAATGCTTTTAGTGCTTCTTCTTCTTGTGCTTTTCGTTCTGCTGCTTTTTGTGCTTCTTGTTCTGCTAATGCTTCTTGTGCTTCTTCTTCTTGTGCTTTTCGTTCTGCTGCTTTTTGTGCTTCTTGTTCTGCTAATGCTTCTTGTGCTTCTTCTTCTTGTAGTTTTTTTCGTGCTTCATTTTCTTTTCTTTCGAGTTCTTTTTGTTCGGGTTCTTCAAGTATGATTTCTAATGGTTGTGGTTGTGGTTGTGCTTCTTGGTCTTTTCTTGCGTGAATGCTTCTGAAAGCGCGTGTTTGTTTGAAATCTGAACTTTCTAAAAATGTGCGTTTGCGTGATGCCGATGGCGCCGATGGTTGATTAGGTTGTGATAGCGTCGATTGTTGATTAGGTGGTGATGATGTCGATGATGTCGATTGTTGATTAGGTAGTGATGATGTCGATGATGTCGATTGTTGATTAGGTTGTGATGATGTCGATTCTGTAATGTCTGGCGTGTCTGTGTATGGGGATTGATCGAAATAATCTGTAAGGTCTGTATGAACTTCATTTTCGTAAGAATAACCTGTATTGTCTGGCATGTCTGGCATGTCTGGCATGTATAGGTCTGGGTCTTGTTCGACATCATCTTTGTCTGGTTGTGATGGCTGCGATGGCTGTGATGGCTGCGATGGCTGTGATTTTTTAATGGGGTATGTTACTATTTTTTTTTGATCCGGCGCGTGTTTGGGTTTTGGTGCTGATGTTGGTTTTCGTACTGATGCTGTGTCTGCGTCTGTGTGCCTGTCTGTGTGCCTGTCTGTGTGCCTGTCTTCACTTATATGTTGTAATTGTGATGGGTTACTTTTGAGTTGTAGGAGTGGGTTTTTTTGTTTGAAGATATATGATGTATCCATAATATTATTATTATTTTCAGTTGTTGGCATGTCATCATTTATTATTAATTGTTCTAATTTTTCAATTTTATTCAATATTTTTTCTATTTTTGCCTTGTCTCCGCTTTCATCTTTTTTATTTTCATCTTTTTTATTTTCATCTTTTTTTATTTTATTAGCATCAATCATTTCTTTTTGTTTTGTATAATATTTTAAATTTTTTAATAGTTTATCTTCTTTTATTTTTAATCCGTTGTATCTATAATATTTTCGGAGTACATTATATAATATTTTAGGATTTTTTTCATAAATATCTATTAGATCTTTATAATATTTATAACGTTCTGGCGATAGTTTTCTTATATCAATATCGCTAAAAATATAATCACCAATTGATTTAATATTAATTTTTTCGTCGTCTATATTATCATTATCATTATATTGTATTTTATTAAATATGTCATTGTACATCCTTTCCTTTATTCGTATTATAGAAAAAAATAAATAATTAATTCTGCACTGTATATATAATCTTCCATATAATCGCTATTGTAAGGTATGCTATAACAATGATGGCGAGTATATAATTTATTTGCGAATAATAATAAAACAATATAATCATTAATGTAATTATTACTATTGACCAAATAATTATTAAAACTATGCTAAATACATTTAATTTAAATTTATTATATAATGAATCATCACTATTAAAGGTTTTTAAAAGCTTTTCTAATTTGTTTTGAATATTACTTTTAAAAACATTAATAGTTGTTTTTTTAAAATTACTAAATATCTTAGTATAATCTTCGTGTGTAAAAATATCATTTCTCGCAATACGATTTAAATTGCGAGAATAATTTTTATAATTCAAAGGTATATACGATGAAGGCATTGACTCTATAGGTAAAATACCAAAATGATATATTTGTTGGTTTTTTATTAAGTCGTTATTAATATTTTTTAAACTTTTTAAACTATTTAACTGATGTTCAAGTGTATCTTTTAGTTTATTATTATTATAGTTATTAAAGTCTTGTTTTTCTGGATTTGCTTCACTACGAATAAAAGGCTCGTTTTTCTTTGTTTGTTTATCATTCTCTTTTATTATTTTATTTAAGTCTTTAATTTCTTTTTTCAATTTTTTAATTCTTTCATTATTGTCTTCGCCAGAGTATGTCTCATCCTTAAATAATTCTGACTTTTCTTTAAAAAAATCACTAATATCTTTATTATCTTTTTTATCTGTTTCTAAAAAGTATTTATCAGTTAATAAAAAATTATTATCTATATAATCTGTATCAATGGGAGAAGTATCTACCATTATATTTGTTATAACTTTATTAATTTAATATATTTTATATTATTAATAAAGTATATATAAAATTATAAACTCATATATTATAAATGAATAAGTGTAAATTATTGATATTCATATTTTTGAACTATATGCATAATATATATTCATACTCTCTTGGTATAGGGTCTGGGAGCTTAAATAATATTGGAAAGTCTAAAGGTTCGGATATATGTATTCTAAACTATAATAACGTATATAGTTCTCTTTATACATGGTCTAAAGAGAATGCTAATAGTCACAAAAAACTTATAAATGATACATTATGGATTAATAAAAATAGATTTATTCATAAAAATATTATTATCGGTATTTATAATGATGTTGGTATATTAACATATATGTGTCAATTAAGAAAAGTAGAAAATATGAGATTTATTTTAGTAAATATTTTCGCTAATCCAAGTAATAAACTTGAAGAAGATTCTTTTTTATTTGATAATTTATATTCATTTTGCGAATATAATAAATACTCTTTAGATACTCGTAAGTTAAAAATTATTGACAATAGTAAATATTATTTAACTTATATTTTTGAAAAAAAATAGTTATTATTTTATCTGTATTTTTATTTTATTACATCTATTCGTTATTGGATTTAAAACAGAACCTTCTGGGCATATTTTTTTAGCAAGTTTTGGTTTCTCTATTTTTTTATTTTTAATTGGTTCAGTTGGTTTAATAGGTTTGATAGGTTTCACAGAAGTTTTCTGTATTTTTATTTTATTACATCTATTCGTTATTGGATTTAAAACAGAACCTTCTGGGCATATTTTTTTAG
>Ga0335398_10007844_pt1 | contig 12883 bp, 8 predicted proteins | sample BON03_FD_205742 | JGI IMG/M metagenome (GOLD analysis project Ga0335398, IMG submission 205742) | Freshwater microbial communities from Lake Bonney liftoff mats and glacier meltwater in Antarctica - BON-03 (spades assembly) (version 2) | ecosystem: Environmental > Aquatic > Freshwater > Ice >...
TAAAATATAAAATATAAAATATAAAATATAAAATATAAAATATAAAATATAAAATATAAAATATAAAATATAAAATATAAAATATAAAATATAAAATATAAAATATAAAATATAAAATAAAATAAAATAAAATAAAATAAAATATAAAATAAAATAAAAAACTATATTTATTTTAAATATAATTAATAGTTTATTAATATAATTAATACTATATAAATAAAATGTCGACAGTAGATTTAAAAAAGAAGGTAACATTTGATAAATCAATTATTATTAGTGAAAAAGAAAGTTTAGATCATCAAACAAATGATAACACTGGAGCCCAAGGTCAAATAAGGTTTAATAAAGATACATTATTATTTGAAGGTTATCATTCTTTACCAAATAGTAATGACGGTGCTGATATTTTTGGTAATAATTGGAGAGAATTTACACAAAATGTAGCAAATACAAGCAATTTAGGTGTCATAAGGGTAGGAGCAAATTTAAATATAAACGCAACAACAGGTGTTTTATCATCTATTGCCCAAGGAGAGGGTAGGTTATTTCAAAATTTTATAACAGTATCACCTATTGCTGGTGCGGGAGAATATACAGGTATAAATGAAGCAATTATTAGTGCTATAGGAACTCAAAATGGTAATTATTTAAATGGTATTTTAACATCAAATATAGGTTCAGCCCCATCACCCACGTATCCTTTTGTTATTCAAGTAGCACAAGGTCAATATAGTGAAGAATTAAATCAAATTATATTACCAGATTATGTTAGTATAAGAGGTGAAGGTGGTTATAATACAGTAATTACACAAAATTCAGGTAAAACTAATTTAGAAGATGCTTCTATGATTTATGCAGGACATAATAGTGAAATTAAAGATATTGTTATTAAATTAGCAGATTCAAAAAAATCATTAAATTCAGCAGGTATTTATTCTAGAGATAAAAGTAATGTTATCATAGACAATTGTATTATTAATACAAGTAGTAATAGTAGCACTTATGGAAATACATATGGTATTTATATAAAAAATGGTTCAAATAATAAAATATTGAATTCTACTATTGATATAAATAGTTCTAGTTTATCAGGTAATGTAAACGCAATTTATTTAAATAACAATACCCCTCAAGTTTTAAATAATAGTATTAATATGCTTACTTCAAATTCAACTGTGAATAATGGTATTTATATGACTAATTGTATAGGTTCTACAAGTTCTATTAAAGATAAATTATATATTGAAAATCTAAATTTATCAAATAATTATTTTACAAGTAATACAGGAAGCACCAATACAGGTATTGATATTAATAACAGTAGTTTTATATTAAAAAATAGTGAAATCGAAGTATCAAATAATGTAGATAATACTAATAATTATGGTATTAAATTAAATGGCACAGGTAATGTTGCTCCCTATTTATCTAAAACAACGTCTAATGTGATTAGTTTTATAAATATAACAACCGGCGTAAATGCTGGATTAACTACAATTGAAAGTTCAGATATTTTAGAAATTAATTTTTTAACACAAAATTATGACCGCGGACATTATATTTCAGTAGAAGGTTCAAGCGCTAATGATGGTATTTATAAAATAAGTAATACTATAACATCAAATGTGATTACTCTAGAGACTGGTTTTAATTTAATAAATGAAACTATATCAGTAAGAGATATTACATTAAAAGCATTATATGATATTAATATTTATAATTCCACTATAAAGGCATCATCTAATACAATAAAAAATAGTGATAATAATAGTAATTATATTTGTAATTTATACAATGTTATTAATGAAGGTAGTGTCAATAATATTGAACCATCACATACATTTTATAATGATTATAAAACTATTATTGTTGGTAAAGTAAATTGTAATTTTAATAGTTTATATAATGCTATGAATTCGATTAGTGATAATAGTTCCAATAATAGATATATAATTAGAATACAATCAGGTATTTATCACGAACCAAATGTGATTACTTGTAAAGAATATGTAGATATTGAAGGTAATGGTGAAGACAATACATTATTACAATTCTATCGTTATGATACTACTTCAGGAACAACAAATAGCAATACATCCTGTTTTTTAGTATCATCTAATTCAACTATTAAAAATATAAAAATACAAAATTCAAATGAATTATCAAGTTATGTAGCAGGTGAAACCACATCATCCATCATTAATAATATTACTAATCCTATTAATAATTTAGTAATAGAAAATGTTACAATAGATGGCACAAGTTATTCAGCCTATATTTATGGTATAAATCTTTATAATGGCACTAATATTATATTAAAAAATGTTGAAATTATTGCAAAATCAATCACTACAGCAATAGAAAATATAGGTATTCAAAGTAACGCGTGTTCCAATTGTGTATTTAATAATATTAATGCCACTATAAATAGTTCTTCTAGTGTAACTAATACGGGATTAAAATTTATAGATAGTGAAGGTATAATTTATAATCCTAAAATAAATGTATATTCAGGGACTACAACTAATACTTGTATAAAAACAGTAAATATTAATAATATACAAAAATTTATTCAAGTCTTTAATGGTGAAATTAGAGCATATGATAATAATGATTTTAGTATTTATGGTGATAATTATTATACAATGATTTGTAGTGGCTTACAAATATTGGGTGATATATTTGAAAATACAATATTTAGTCGTCTTTATTTCAATAGTTGCTATTCCTTTACAAATGAAAATGATAAATATTATGTGAGTTTATTAAATAATTTAGGGGAAAATAATCAACTTAATGGAACAATATCTATAGATGAAACTGCAGGTAAAAGAAATGCTGATGGTATAAATAATATTTTCATTGGTATTAATTCAGGTTCTAATATTACAACGGCTTCCTTTAATACACTTGTAGGTTTTCATACTGGTTTAGTAATGACTGGTGGTGATAATAATGTATTATTAGGGTCCTATGTAGGTCAAAATTTAACAACAGCAGTAAAAAATACCATTATAGGTTCAAATGCCGCCACAAGTATTACTATTGGTAATGAAAATGTGATTAGTGGTTATCAAGCAGGTAATTCTATGACTACTGCCAATAATAATATTATTATGGGAACAAATACTGCGACATCATTAACTACAGGTAATCTTAATGTATTTATTGGTGATACTACAGCAACAAATACATTAAGTTCAAACCAAAATACATTTATAGGTAGTTTATCAGGTCGTTCTAATCAAACTGGAAATGATAATACTTATGTTGGATATCAAACAGGAAATAATGCTGTATCGGCTCACAATAATGTTTTAATAGGAGAGCAAGCAGGATATATGAATTTATCAAGTAATATAGTAGCAGTAGGGACAAAAGCAGGTTATAATAATACTAGTAGTTTAAAAAATACATATATAGGTCATCACTCGGGTTATAATAATACAACAGGTTTTTGTAATACATATGTAGGAAATAATGCTGGTAAAGGTGCTAGTACAAGTTCAAATTCATTTAATACTGTCATTGGTAATGAGGCAGGATATTCTCTTACATCAGGAGCACGAAATGTATTAATAGGCTCTACAACAAACAATTCGAGTGCAAATAATGCTGCAGGTTGGGCATTACAATCTGGTTCAGATAATATTTGTATAGGAACAAATAATGGTCCAGTATCCACAACATCAACAAATAATGTATTTATTGGTTCTAATGTAGGGACATCTATTATATCATCAGGAAATAATGTATTAATAGGGCGTAATACTGGAAATGCATTAACATCAAATAGTAGTAGTATTATAATAGGTTCAGAATCTGGAAATGATAATGTAAATACAAATACATTTATCATCGGTCAAAATGCTGGTGTTGGCTATACAGGTAAAAGTGCTTTTGTATTGGGACATAATACAGCGAGAAATATTAAAGGAGATTTTAATATGTTTATAGGACAAAATTCTGGTGGTAATTCTGATACTAATAAAACAGGATCAAATAATATTGCGGTAGGACCTTATACAGGTGAAAGTTTAAAAACAGGTTCTCGTAATACTATTATGGGTTCAGGAACATCAACAAAAAGTAGTGGTCGTTTAATAAATAGTGGTAATGATAATACTTTATTAGGTTATCATTCTGGCAAAGATATAAATGCGGGTATTGGTAATACACTATTGGGTAGTAATTCAGGTGCTAATATAACAAATGGTCTTTACAATATTGCTGTTGGTAATAATAGCAGTTTTGAATTAACTACTGGAGACTATAATGTTACTATTGGTAATGAAGCAGGTTATAAGTTAGCTAATGGTGTTCATAATATATGTTCTGGTTATAGGGCGGGTTATAATATAACTGATGGTGATAATAATATTGCAATAGGTCAAGAATCAGCCAGAACATTGTCAACACAATCCAATAATATTCATATTGGTTTTAAATCAGGTTTTAGTTCTACAGCAAGTGATAATTTATTTTTAGGTTATGAGTCAGGAGCATTTAATTCAAGTGGCTTACAAAATATTTTTATTGGTAAAATAGCAGGTTATCAAAATACAACAACAAGTAATAATATATATTTAGGTAATCATTCAGGCAAACATAATCGAGGAGATAAAAATATATTTATAGGTCATGAATTATTAGGTAATAAAGCTGATACAAGTAATATTACAACCTTATCAAATAAATTTTCAGTTTATCAAAATAAAGGAAGTGGTATTACATCTAATACAACTAATGATTGTACTATATTAATTGGCGGTAATTTTTTAACAGGAGCTGTTGGTATTGGAACTAACTCACCAGACAATCATATTGGAACAACAATTTCAATAACAGATACAAAATTAGTTGTTTTAGGTAAAGTATTGGCTAATGCTTATACACAATTTACAGGTTCTCACACTGTCATTTTTGATAATAGTTTAAATATAAATGATTATAATGACAATATTAATATTAAATATGGAATGATTTTGTCTTCAACAGGAAAAGTTGATTATAAAGATTTAAATAATACTATCGTAACTGTCAAACCCTCATTAATAGATAATGATAAAACCGTTTATGGTATATATAGTTCTAAAGAAATAGTTAGTAATGAAAGTAATGTATCAACAATTGTATATTATGTTAATTCATTAGGTGAAGGTGGAATATTAGTAAGTAATTATAATGGAGAAATACAAAATGGTGATTATATTACTACTTGTCCTATAAGCGGTTATGGTTCATTACAATCAGATGATATATTACATTCTTATACTGTAGCAAAATGCACACAAACAGTAGATTGGTCTTCTCTATCAACAACAATAGATTATAATTCTACCACTTATAAATATTGTTATTTAAGTTGTACTTATCATTGTGGATAAATTTATTTTTTTCTTTTTACTGTTTTAAATTTTTATCTTTTTTCTTTTTATTATTTAATTTTTAATTTTATTTATAAAATAAATAGAATATCCAGAATAAATAATAAATAAAATAATATAAAAAACATACACTATACTATAAATAATACAAAATACTTAAGTATAAAAATAATAAAAATAATAAAACAATAAAAAAATAAAATAGCATTATATACAAATACAAATTAGTGTAAAAATGGAATACACTAATAGTATATCGTGTTTAGATAGTCGTTATTTTAATGAAGTAAAACAATTAATAAATGTATATGATGAGTTTTCTTATTATAGAAATCGCATTTATGTTGAACTTAAGTATTTTGAATTATTTACAAGCTCTATAATTAAGTATAATCCAATGACTGATTTTACATATGAAGATTATTTAAAAATACAAGATAAAGAAGTCCTATTAAGACATGATGTAAAAGCCATTGAATATTTTATTAAAGAATTACCAGAAATAAAAGAAACAAAAAAAGCCCATTTAATACATATTGGTTTAACTAGTCAAGATGTTAATTCTTTAGGTATGATGATGTGTTTTAGGGATGCGGGATTTATTGTATTAGCTTTATTAAAACAATTAATTACAGATTTTAATACTCAATTAATAGAACCCTATATCCCAACAACTAATGATAATCCAATATCTAATACTACTATACCATCTAACGATACTACAATATATAATAATACTAAAAATGATATACTAATGTTAAGTTATACCCATGGACAACCTGCCACACCAACGCATTTTTCTAAAGAAATGTTAATTTATAAAGACCGTTTAGATGATATTTTTAATGAATTAGAAATGAATATTAGATTAGGTTTAACTGTTAAATTTGGGGGTGCTACTGGTGAAATGAATGCTTTAAAATTTGCTTTACCAGATACAAATTGGGAAAAATGGTGCGACCATTTTATTACATTATTTGATTTAAAAAATGATGATCCAAAACAAGATTATTATGTAAAAAAATCATTTTTTAAAAGAACACAACATACAAATCAATGTGATAATTATGATTCAATACTTAAAGTGTTATATATAATAAAAAGAATGCTTCATATTATAGAACATTTACGTGGCAATTTATGGCTTTATTGTCATCGTGAGTATTTAATACAAAAAACAGTTAAAAGTGAAGTAGGTAGTAGCACAATGCCTCATAAAATAAATCCAATTGATTTAGAAAATAGCAAAACATCTATAGAAATGGCAAAACGTATGATAGATGGTGTTGCTGATATATTATCAGAAACAAGTTTTCAGAGAGATATAAGTGATAGTAGTGCTTTACGTAATGTATCCTCTATCTTTGGATATGTTGTATTAACATTAAAAAAAATGTCATCTAGTATATTAAGATTAACACCAAATAAAAATAAAATAAAAGAAGAATTACAAAACCATCCTGAAATTATATTAGAAGGAATACAAACCTATTTAAAAATACATTGTAAAATAGATAATGCTTATGAAATTATAAAAGATATATCTAGAGGTAATAAATTAACATTTATGGATATTTATCGTATAGTTAATAATTTAGACATTGATGATATTCATAAAACTATTTTATATAATTTAAAACCTGAAAATTATAGTTAAATTATGTATAAATAATTACTAAATAATTACTCAAACTCGACAACTTCTAAATCATTTAATGTATTATAATCAATACTGTCATCATCTTCATTCCCACTCCCATCTTCATTCCCACTCCCATCTTCATCACCACTCCCATCTTCATCCCCACTCCCATCTTCATCCCCACTCCCATCTTCATCCCCACTCCCATCTTCATCCCCACTCCCATCTTCATCCCCACTCCCATCTTCATTCCCATTCCCATCTTCATCCCCATTCCCATCTTCATCCCTATCTTCATCATCACTCCTATTTTCTTCTCCACTAATCATAGTTGGACTTGTAGAATGAGGTGAGTCTAATTCGTAATCAATATTTAAATCAATATTTTCAACATCTCCAATTTTAATATTATTAATATCATAAAGTTTATTATTTTTCAAAGTATTATTATTGTCTTGATTTTTATCATTTTCACTTTGTGTTCTAGTGTTATTAAATAATTTTATATTATTATTAAATAATTTATCATCTATATAAAGGTCTTTTAATGTAGTTTCTTTTACAATATCATATAATGTTTTATTTATTTTATTTATTTTTGGTTTATTAGGTGTATATTCTTGTATAGATATATTTTTATATTTAGAATTTATAATAGGTAAGGGTGATTTAGAAAGTATAGTTTCTATTGCATCTATTTTATCTATCTTATCAATAGTATGTTCTTTAGTATTTGGTTCAGGTGAATTAAGAATAGAATTATAAACAATACTATTATTATTAGTATTATAATTTTTACTACCCTCAGCAACTAGTTTAATACTTTCATTTTTCTTTTGTATTTGAGGGGAAGGTATAATAGGGATAGGTTTTTTTAAATTAATTGATTTATATTCATCTGTAGTTGTAATACTATTTTTATCAGTAAAATGTTCTATAGGATGTTCTAGCATAGTATCTGTTTCAGTAATTGGTATTTTTTCTAGATTAATATTCTCATCAGTATCACTAAAAATATAACCACTTGGAATACTTCTAAAATCATTATCTTTAAAAATTTTAATTTTTTGTAATTCATAACATGGTGAAAAATTTTGCTTCATAAATTTAAGACCAGTATATTCTATAATACCAACAATTAAATCTCCTTCTTGAATACACGAAATATCATTAATTTTTTCCTTTCTAGAATTAAATATTTCAGTTAGTATATTACCTTTATAACTTGGTATTTTAATACGTAGCACCGGTAGATTACCATTTGACCTAAGTAATATAGCAGTTTTATAATAATTTTCAACAATATTTAATGGCATAACTTGATTAAACCATTCTTTAGAATTTGAGTGGCATGTAGAAATATTATTTTCATCATTTTGTAGTAAAAAATCATAAAAATAACATCCCTCTCCTATTTGTGGTAATTCTAAATCAATATAATAATTATTATCAATACGCACAATTCCTGATGTTGTTTTTAATTTAGGTGTCTCTAGATAAAAAGGTAATAATTGGTTCTTTGTTAAACGATAATTACATATAGATTGATAATAACCACCTTGTGTTTTATAGGGTTGTAAGTATTCATATTTAGTTTTATTCAAATTTTTATAGTTTAATATTTTTGGTTGTTTCTCCATTTTTTATTTATTAGTTTAATTTTTTTTAAATCCTATCTTTGTAAATAATTCATATATTTAGGTTATAAATAAATACGCATTTTAAATTTAAATTTAAATTTATTATATTTATTATATTTATTATGTGTTTAATTGTTCATATAATGGTATAAACACATCAGACGATTTTATACTTTTATAAGTATGTGTTAATTAATCACCTGCTGTAATATCTTTGTTAGCATAAATTTCAAATCTATCTTTATCAAAATAACAAACCATAAGAACATTTGTTTGTGTTTCTAATCCAGAGTTATAAAATGTCTCACAACCTGATGGAAAAGCACAGGTATAATTTGGTTTATTATCAGACCAAGTAAAAACAAATGGATTTTTCATTTCATCAAAAACTATATTTTTTCATCACTTAAACGGTAAATAAGTCCTTTCTCAAGTAATTCTTCTGTTTTAATATATACTTTATCAAAAGCACCATTAAAAGTATGTTCTTGAGTTTATAATGTTGATGTTTATCAACATATACTTTAGAGCAATCAACTTTTGAAATTATAATAATTAAATTTTATTATTTTTTTTTATTTATGTTATATATATTTATTTTTATATATTAATAATTTTGATAAAAACAAGATTTGTTTTTTTATTACATAAACAATATTTATATTTATTAATATATAAAAATAAATATATATAACATAAATAAAAAAAAATAAATAAGTATATAAAATGGATTTACGTGAAATATTATGTGATTTAACGAATAGATGTATTACTGAACTTAATGAAGGCGATGATATTAAACAAACAATTAAAGATAAACTTTTAAAACCATTAATAAATTATATTCTAGAGCAAATTTATCCCTATCTTATCTTTAGTGTATGTATTTTTGCGCTTACATTATTAGTGGCTATAATTATATTGGTATTAATATTAAAAAGTGGGACGAGTATAGGGAGTAATATTACAGGAGGTGTAGGACTTAGTGGTGGTGGTATATGTGGTATAGGAGGTTGTTCTCATTTTAAAATGACTTAAATATAATTTAAAATAAATAAAAAAATAAATTTTCACATTTTCTTTCACTTTTATTAATTTGTGTAAGGAGGTTGTTTCTTTAAAATGCGTTGTGCCAGAGCGAGTTCAATTCCTGAAAGTTTTGTATATTCACACATATAGCCATTATTAATAAGTCCTTTTGGGTCAGGAAGAGGGCGTCCAGGAAATAATTTACGGCGAGCAATTGAAGGTGTCTCTGGACGAGAACCAGCACTCTCACGAGAACCAGCAAGTTTAGCGGCATGATGCGCATTTTCTTGAGGAGGAGATGACATTTTTTAGAGAGAGTAAAAGATCACAAATGTACTTATATTAAATAATATAAAATAAATCAATTTTTTTACTATTTTACTATTTTATCTTTATTTTATAATTTTTTTATATTAAAATTATATATTATTATAATGGGCTTATCCTCTAATAAATAAGAGTGGTTTATATATTATAAGTATAGTTTATTTAGTTAATAGGATATTATGTTTAAATTAAAAACTAAATTACATATTTTTTAATTTAAACATAATATCTTTTTAATTTAATTTAATTTAATTTAAATTAAATTATATTACTGTTTTTCTATCTTCCATTGATATATATACTATTAAAAAGTTAAATCGACACATAATACGTATATTAATGTTTATAAAACTTATATACTTTCAATCCTAAGGTATAAAACCTAAATGAAATGTAGAAAGTAATTAGTATATAGTGCCTTGATATAGTAGTAATTTAAATATTATTAATTTGTCAGAAGGAACACTACATATACTAGGACACAAGTCAAGAATAAAAGAAATTAACCGTTATTATATAGTATATATTTTAATTTTACATTAAATATAGTTTGAAATTAATTATTAAATTTAATTAAATAATTAAAAATAAATATCTACTTTAAATATAATAACCGTCAAATAAGTTCAAGGCTTTAAAAAGCTCTTTTAGGTTTATCATTTAATAAACACAACAGTTTATTAAGGATAAGCTTAATAAAAATTAATAATAGTAATAATGGCAGACTTATCTCAATGTTTAATTTTATTACCAATACATTTATTTGATAGTGATACTTTAATAGAATCATTAAAAAAACAAGTCTCTCTAAATAAAGATATAAATTTAACAACTATATATATCATTGAAGAACCTGTTTATTTTGGAGAACGTGATACTAAATTAAATTTTAACAAAATAAAACTTATTTATCATAGAGCATCAACCAAGTATTATAATGATTATTTACAAGACAAAACAATTATAAAAAAATTAAAAGAGTTATTTAATGATAAATCCAATACTAAATTCCCCTCAACTATCAAAATATCTTATTTAAATTACGATGAATTAAAGACAAAATCTACTTATAATTCTATAAATAAACATTCCCAAATATATATGTTTGACCCAGTGGATACATATTTAGAAGAAAAATATTCTAAATTATTTAAAAAAAAAATAAATTATTTAGACACACCTCTGTTTTTATGTTCCAATAAAAATTTAGAAGAGTTTCATAAGTCTAAAACAAAAGAAGATACTTATACCCACGCTAGTTTTTATAAATGGCAAAAAGAAAGGTTAGATATTCTTAAAAATGAAAAATCCTATGATACAGAAAACCGTAATAAAATGCCATTAGACACAAAAGTTCCTCCTCTTCCTAAAAATGATGCTAAAGTATCTAATAAATCTAATGCTGAGCCCAATCCCTATTTAGTAGAAGCGATTACTTATGTCGAAAAACATTTTCCAAATAATTTAGAACCTTTATATGTAAAAGATGGTAAAAAAATAACTCCTGAATCAATACATTTTCCCATTACTCATAAAACTAGTATTGAATGGTTAGAACATTTTTGTAAGCATCGTTTAGAAGAATTTGGTCTTTATGAAGATAGTATTGATAGTGTCCCTCGCAATTTTCTTTTTCATTCAACAATTTCACCAATGTTAAATATTGGTTTAATTACACCAGAACAAGTTGTCTCTATTGTAACTAATTATTACACTAAAAATAAAAATATTTCTATATCTACGTATGAAGGTTTTATTAGACAAGTTATTGGATGGCGTGAATATCAACGTTATATTTATAAATATATTGGGAATAAAATGAGAAACAGTAATTATTTTAATAATAAACATAAATTATCAGCAGAATGGTATAACGCAACCACAACTATAAAACCATTGGATGATGCTATTATGATGGCTATGAATGATGGTTATATACATCATATATTAAGGTTAATGGTGGTTGGCAATTTTATGAATTTAGTAGGAATACATCCTGATGAAGTCTATAAATGGTTTATGGAATTTGCGTTGGATAGTTATGATTGGGTAATGATTGGAAATGTATATAGTATGGCTTTATGGGCTGATGGTGGAATGACAATGAGAAAACCATATATCTCTGGTGATGGTTATATTATGAAAATGGGAAATTATAAAAAGAAAGGAGAATGGAATATAATTTGGAATACGGTGTTTCATCATTTTATAGATAGAAATTCAAAACAATTATCATCAACATATTATAATGGTATTGTTAAAGCATGGGCACGTAAAACTAAAAGTGAAAAAGATAAAGAATTAAATGTTGCTAATGAATTTATAAAAAAAATCACTAATTAAACTGAATTTATAATTAATAAAAAAAAATATAAATAATAAAAGTATAATTAAAAATTTAGCATATATATAAGCTTTTTTATTTGTTTATGTATGGTTCCTTATAAATTCTGTTAATTTTTTTCATATTTATTTTTAACTTCATCAATATCAGCTTGAGCCAAATATTTACAAAGTATATTAATTGTATTAAATTTTTTAAGTTTACTAAGTTCAACAAACATACAATTAGGCATATCCTTAAATAAACGGGTGTGTTTATTAAATGATAAACCTAAAAGAGCTTTTTAAAGCCTTGAACTTATTTGACGGTTTTTATATTTAAAGTAGATATTTATTTTTAATTATTTAATTAAATTAAATAATTAATTTCAAACTATATTTTAATGTAACATTAAAATATATACTATATAATAACGGTTAAGTTCTTTTATTCTTGACTTGCGTCCTAGTATATGTGGTGTTCCTTCTGTCAAATTCATAATATTTAAATTACTACTATATCAAGGCACTATATA
>Ga0335398_10007845_pt1 | contig 12883 bp, 13 predicted proteins | sample BON03_FD_205742 | JGI IMG/M metagenome (GOLD analysis project Ga0335398, IMG submission 205742) | Freshwater microbial communities from Lake Bonney liftoff mats and glacier meltwater in Antarctica - BON-03 (spades assembly) (version 2) | ecosystem: Environmental > Aquatic > Freshwater > Ice >...
AATTATATGACACTTAAGAAAAATTATATGACACTTAAGCTTTTTCAATATATTATATGACGTATAAGAAAATTTATATGACGTTTAAAATTAAGCGTCATATGCATGCACGTGTAATTTTCAGATGGTTTCATCTCGGAGAGGAAGCTGCGCGTACACGCAGCTGCACAACCGCACAGTGCCACACACGCATACAGCATAAATATATATATATCTATATATATATATTATATACATATTATATGTAAATATATAACAGTTGCACAATCTACAGTTCCACACACACATACAGCATATGACAAGTCAAGACTGCCACAGTACAAACTCGGCAACAGAAACAGACAAAGAAACAAACAGAACCAAGCACCCGCACACCAATATACACACGCACAAATACAGTGTGCTCGTCATAGACCACTGGCAAACCCACAAACACAAATGATCACAAAATTAGTTAAACAATGATCCTGACCACTTTCATATTTGATGACGTGGAAATGACAACGATAATTTTCCGGCAATGTCTGAATAGACTTCCAGAAGCAATGCTGGATTTCAAAACGTACTCAAAAAGACACACATTTCTTTCTGGGGTAAATTCAGGGTTATGTCCCATGTGGCCAACAAACCTTGTCTTCAAAATGTTTTTAGTCAAAATTGATGTATTTTTGCGGTAGAGGACAATAGAGGAAGGGTAGGACAGAGGTTGTGTGTGTGTGTGCGCGCAAAGGATGGGCTATTGTCTAGTCCTCTCTCTCCTTCTTTTGCTCCCTTTCTCTCACTTGTTTTGTCTGTCGCTGTGACTCTATGTCTCTGTATTAGCATCTGTCGCTCTGTCTCTATTTCTGTCTGTTGTGCGCGCGCCGCGTGTCTCTCTCGCTCTCTCTCTTCGCCTTCACTCAATCTGTCTCGCCTCTCTTTCTCTTTCCGCCTCTGTCTTGCTGTCCCTTTGTGATCTCTTGCATTTCATTTTCTCTGACCCATAAGCCCTTGGATATTAGCGTGTTGGCAGGAGACACCTCTCGCGGCGATGGGGCCCGGGTGTCTCCTAGAGTGCAACCCTATATCATAAGTGTGTGCAATTGTGTACTAAAAACAGTCTCTTTCTCTCTTGCAGCGATTGTGTTTCATAGAGCATGATGATGATTTTAGTGAATGAGATTGTTCAACAGTGCAATAGTCTAAAGAGTGTCACAAAAGGTTTTAATTTCTCGAATCCTGATTGTGTTTCGGTTGAGCTTATGTAATTTTGGTCCATTCCTCGAGGGCCTCTCGAGCTATGTCACTGAAGAATTTCTTAAAAAGCCAGTTCTATTGTTGTTTCGTATTGTAAATCTCGAAGCATGACTACTGGGGAGAATTTCTCAAACGCGCGCGAGCGTGCGAGCGCGCACACGCACGCAAACATGCACACATGCACACGCACTCACAAACACATTCATATCGTATTCATGTATATACATATTATCTATCCAAGTCTCCAGCGCATTAAGATTTCTCAAAAGTCAGTTCTGTGGGTGTTTTGTTCATTAAAGTCCGTGGCAGGACGTCTGGTGAGAATTGATACAGTGTTTTATATATTAAATTCCTTGGCAGGACGACTTGTGAGCCAGGAATCTCGAGATGGCGATCTTTCTGGGATTCCCAAATCCTGGTAATTTGTTAAGGCATGGGTTGGTTTTTGTTCGAAACAAACATGGGTATTCAGCGGGATCCAGTGTACAAGGCAATTCATCGAATTTGTTGTTGTGGAAACGAAACAAATTGTTAGTTGTAATTCAAACGTGATCTTGAAGCGGCAAACCTGCAGCCAGCACGCGAACCTTGGCTGCGGGAGGCAAATGCCGAGCGCTAGTATTTCATTTTCCGTACGAATTTGCTATATGTTCTTAATATCGAAATGTAGAGGATAGTCGGATATAGGTCTGCGCATGACTTCGTGACTTGAAACAGAATGCCGCTGTGCAGTGCTGACTTCCGATTTTTAAACGTGTTTTGCCACAAGATTCGTCAGAATTCGCCATTGCGCAGCGGCATTCTTTTTGCAAGTCCCGAAGTTATGCACAGACCTAGATCTCACTCTCCTCTACATTTCGATAAGTGGAACATGTAGCAAATTCTACTGAGTACGGAAACATAAAATGTTAACGCTCGGCGTTTGCTTCCCGCAGCCATGCCCGAGTGCTGGCCGCAGGTTTGCCGCGTCAAAATCACGTTTGTATTACTACCCGAGACGATGTAAAACTGGCTTAGTTGGTCAGAGCGCGGGACTGTCGGACCTGAGGTCGCCGGTTCGATTCCGGCAAAACTCCAAAAATAGAGAACTCAAATTTACATTTGAGAACACATCCGACAATTTCTCGCTAAGTCATCAGGAAAGCACATGTGGAATATTATGTCGTTTAAAATTCATGATTGTGTCGTTTAAACACTTCAACGACATAATAATTCTTTGATGTAAATTTGAAATTGCATTATGTCGTTTAAGGTCTTATCCGACATAATTATGTCACTTAAAATTAAGCGACATATATTCTTGAGCGGCATATAATGTTAAACAACTTAATTTTTTAAACGACATAATTTCTTAAACGACATAATGTGTTGAACGACATAAATAAGTTTAAAAGATTAATGTGCTTATACGACATTCTTTAAAGGACATAAACCTTCGGATAAAGGTTATGCGACATAATTATCATGATGTCGTACAATTTTATACGACATAAACATGCCACTTAATTCTGAAGGACATGTATATTCATTTACAAGAATCAGATTCGAACCCCCTTTCAGGACCAGTCAAGAATGGGTATTTCCAATTTATTGTCGTGTCACAAAAGATCAATTGAACCACCTCGACTCTACCCTTTGTGAGGGAGTTTAGGGTTACTCCCATCCTTCGGCGAATTGATGTTCGTGGACAAAATCGTACTGCGTGACACCCGCTGGCGGGACGCGTTGAGTAAAATATATGTGATGTGAATGTATGCGTATGTTTCCACACCTCTGTTTTCAGAGGTGTGACCCCCCCCATCTGATGGGGCTCTTGGGTGAGAGAGATAATATTGTTTATTGGAAAACCAAAAGGAAGATCAAGGATGATCTCCAATGCTCTTGGGTGACATGACTCTCACCAGACACTTTCTCACAATACTTACACGGTTCATGTTGGGACGATGTTCGAAATACCGGCAAGGACGACGTGCGGTCTCGACCCTTGCGCACGCCATTTTCAATCTTGGCACTCCATTTCACATCGGCGCACTCCGAAACATTCCGTGCTGTGGTGGCCCTCATACCACATTTTGAAGGCAGTGTAGGCGTCACTGCTGATTTCCCAGTACAGTGGCCTGAGAGCGAGATTCCTCGGTTCGAGCCACGCTCCAAAGGATTTGGATTTGAGGGAGACATCTGCCCTTGGCGAAGTGCACGGTCCAGGTTATCCAACTTTTTCTCCAAAACTGCGCCCAGCCCCATGAGGATAGGACGAATGTACTTCCACACATCAATCTTTATCTCTCGACGAGACATGCAATTTCCTATCACTCTTGACCAGAAATTCCCTACTCCCATGAATTCTGTCTTCAATGACCAAGATTTTGTTTCCAAAAATTGACCAAAATCGTCAAAAAAAATAATCGCAAAGCTGCGCCCCGCACTCCCTCCTGATGGGGCTGCATCCCTTCCCCCCACCCAGGTGGGTGGTAAATGTCTGGCCGCAGTGGTGCTGGATATCCAGGACCGTGCACTTCGCCCCCTGCTGTTTGCCACTTGAATTGCTCGCGCGCTGAAACCACTACTTCTTTCAATTTCAAAGTGCTCTCTGCGTTCCACTCGTCGCATTCCTCATCATGTTCTTCTTCCAGTACTTTGAACTTGAAGTTCTTGTCCGACTCCCAGTCCCAGGCGTCAACAGCCTTCACCAGGTTAAAGAAGACCAGTTGGTCCTGTCACAAACACAACGATACATGTCAAATAAAAGTCTTTTTACACTTTACTAACTGCTTGCATCTGACAGAACAACTTTCCGCTCACATTTTCAGTATTATACTTTGGGATTTGCAATTGTGGCCTTTTTCATCACCATCCACTCACATAATCATTCAACCAGTCCATTGGGTTAGTCATGAGGTAAGGCATCAGATACTCGCGGTTCCGCAATCTCCACTTCAGGTCCTCTGGGTGCAAGCCGAACATGCAGTCCCACAATTCCCGGATTGTGCATTCGATTGCTTCATCACACACAAAACATCAATTGATTATGTTTGATATGATCATTGTGATTGGTTTATGTTGATAACAACCTACATCTACTGTTGAAATCCTTCAGTGACATATGAATGTTATAAAGGTGTTTGAAAGACATAATAATTTTATTGAATGACATGAGAATGTTCGAAATCTTTCAGTGACATATGACTGTTATAAAGGTGCTTGAATGACATCATAATGTTCTTGAATGACACAAAAATGTTCTGTTTTCAGATGGGCGCGCGGCGGCGAGACATGGTATACACATACAAGTCCTGTGAAAGTACGCATCTCCCAAAACTTGACCCCTGGGTCACACAAACAACACTCACTGGAAGAGTTGCCGCGGTTGTTATAGAAGTTTGCAGTGAGCAGCCTGAAGTTCTTCAAGCAAATAGAGCTTCAAGCAAAGCTACTAAACTATTTCTTAGGAAGTAATAAAAGCAACATCAATCAATTGTCAAAGTCTGCTTGCACGCTATTATCAAACACGCAATTATCGAAGATGATTCCCACCGCAACCAAGCGATCCTCTGTGTTCTGATTTCGGATGTGTATGACTATACTTTACCACCCCTAAAGTATACTACGTCATTTACACGTGGCGTATTCTAGGGCTAGCACCTATCATCCGCAACGTAGTGCACCCAACCATCCCTCACGGCGCACTGCCCCAGACGCAGGCGCAGCGACAGCGAGACTATCCAGAAGTCAAAGAGGATTCGAAGGCAGGTGAGGGCGACGGCAGCCCACAATGGTTTGTCAATATGTGGGCCATGATATGGGGGTCCAAACGGCCCACATCAGGTGAGTTACATTTTAGTATGAATTTGTACAGGCCACAGAGCCAAAATGTGCATGACACTGTTCGGCGTTGTAAGTGAAATGCGAGTGGCACATCAAAAAAAAATGCCCGACTCTGATGTGCCTTGTGCGTGACATGCAAAATGTTTCCAGAGAAACACCAGGAACATTGGCACTGCTGACTCGATACTTTGCGTGTGATGTGTTGGGGGCGGGTAGCACACAGGGGTAAATGAGGCCACCTGTCAGTGGCTGTCTTGTGTCACTGGGGTGTACAGTTGGTTGGAGGGAGTGCAGTTCATCGATTTGATGACATTCAATGTTGAGAGCGAATTTCTCTGCCTGTTTGCGCACGGATTCAAACGGGCTGAATCTCGGGATGATTTGGTCGTAGCGAACCTGGCGTTGCGACAGCAACCCTGGGTGGTCATATATTGCAGTACTCCAGAAAACCCCTTGGACAAAAAAGCGACAAGGGAGCATGCGGTAGAGATGCAAAATGCAAAGGAATGTCTGCAGGGTAAGCATAGCTTTGAATCTCACGAACAGTGCCAGTGGGCGCTCCTACCTCCTACTGATGTAGACGGGTTCGTGGGTGGCAAGATTTGGGCCATTGCGAGGGTGGGAGACACGTCAGATGTGCGTAAGGTGGAGATGCAACGACTCAACGCATTGTCGTTCGACCAGACACAGGCGAAATATTCAGAGATCGCAGGGCTGTTGGCCGCAGACAAATTGAGATGTACAAATCAGCATCACAATAGAGGAATGGGGGTCAAAAAAGCACAATGCATTGACGCTACCATGGATTGTATGGAGAAGAGTGGTGTATTCAACACACGATATGAAAAATGGTTTGACGCAGCAGCAAATGTGTTACAGAATGATGGGTCCAAAGAAGTGTGCCGCCTGAAACAAACACAAACATGTACATCTAAAGGGGCAGCCCGAAAATATCTGACTACTGTCACAGATATGATTATCTTGAATTATGCAGTCGGAATCGACGTGGGTCGTTGGGTCCCATGGGACCCAATCGAATACCTAGGGCGTGTGGCCTTGTAAATTGCCTATTGACAGTCTTCCTCTACAACTACTCGCCAAGTCGCCCAAACTCATGTCAGACTTCAGTAAACAGCCTCGCCAAAACTTTCCGAGTGCGGTCGTAGGGTAGACAAATGAACATTTTATTGTGTAATAAATACTTTCATCACAAAGAAATCACCTCCTTGATACCACCTGTAATCGTGACATTGGACGTGCAGAAATGAATCTGAAAAAGTAAAAACACCGTGACATTGGTTGAGTAGACCGTATTTGTGAGTAGTGTAAGACATGAAAATGTCAAAGACTGGTGAAGAGAAATGGTGTTTTGAATTAAGTGGTGAAATGCGACACTAGAAATGACAATCACCTGAGAGATGAAGAATCTACAATGAGAATAACATACTATGTGTTATGTTGTTGAATTTATTCAGTGATATACTATAATCACACATTGTAACATTATCATGCTTTTCCAAAATACAATGACATATCAATAATATTAACAATGTATTATTATGTCGAATAGAAATTGCACGACATAATAATCAAAATTTGTGACATATTATAACTTACTGTGTGTGTCTGTGTGTTGCTTTGTTTTATTGAACTGATATTAGGGAATCGTTATGTACGGTCACGGGGCTTCATCGTGAGCGAGCCAAGGGAGTCGCACCCACGATCCAAGATCGCCGACGTCCCAACCTCGCCCTGTCCCCCCTTAGATAACCTGGAGTGTCCGGATTCTCACCCTCCGCTTTAACTACGTCGCTGGCTACACCGATCCCCTCTTCTTCCTCTTGGAACGGACCTACAACCACTACGTTGACAACCAGGGGCTTGTGCCCTGGCGGCTCCGTCGTGTGGGCAAGTCCAAAGTTCGTTCGGCCTCACAGGTGAGGATACTGAGTCATGATAAGATTTCTAGAGATACAAGGTCCCAATTGTCGTGAAATCCTCCATCGCCCACTACCCAAAGCGACACATGTTTGTTGAAAAAAAAAAAGACAAAACCCCAAGGAGAAGGTGCACCTGCATCAGAGAATCCAATTCTTTCCCATTTCATGTCCTACAATTTTGAAAAATATAATTATGTCGTGTAAGAATCTTATATGCATTATTATGTCGTTTAAAATTAAACGACATAATATTACAAAAGTGATTTCCTGATGAAAAAAAGCAACATCAATCAATAAACCGAATAATTAGATCGTTTCCACAAAGACCAATTCGATAAAATGCTTTGTAAACTGGATTCCACTGAATTCGCACGTTCGTTTGAACGAAACCTACAGGCAGTACCTACCCCGTAAGGGTGGACCTGAACCTCTTGAAAAAGAAATCAACGAGATCTTAGGTTCGAAACGTGAGGATGACTTTCGGCCCCTTGTTTTGAAGTGGTCCAAACGTATATTGGAGGGAACAGGAAAGTGTTCAGAACAGATTGGTCTCAGAACTGTTCAGAACGTTCACAACCTTTCCCTCACAGGATACTGTGAACAGAATAGGTTATCCCTATACATGGATGGGGGGTCCGGGGGGGGGGTACTTTCAGTGACAATTGAATCTGAGGTCCGCTTGAAATTTTTTTTTGGACACTTCATTGAAAATGCCGCCGAGGACTCCTGCAGGGCAGGGATGATCAGTAGGGAAGATTTAGATGGAGAATATGATGACCGTGTCTTTGGTTGCGAAGATAGTAACTCGGACATGGACATGAGTGATGATGATATGTAGACCTACACACACACTCTCTCTCTTTCTTTCTCTCTCTTTCCTTCTTTCTCTCTGACGCACTCGCTGAGTCTTACTCCCCCTCGTTCTCCGAGTCTCTCTTTTTCCTTCTTGATTAAAATCGAATTTCTTGAGATCTCTTGATGAAAGAACACTGCTTCTTTTCATGTTTGGAAAAGTATATTTTTATTCAAACACACACCCTCTCATATCGTCTCAAATATATCCACCATCACACAAATTTCACATAAACACCGTGTTTTTGAGGGTCAGATATCAAGTAAAACAAACGCTGAAAAGTCACGCGAACTCAATCTCCGACGCGATACGACATTTTCCCTATCCTATAAAATTAAATCGCCTGCGGCGCAGGCCTCCGGCGGCTCTGCGAGGCTTCGGCATTCAAGTGACTGTTCAAAACCTGTTCACAACTATTTCTTCAAAAACCTGTTATGAACACGTTCACAACTTGTCTCAGGCTGTTCCCTTTAGTGTATGGTACAAAATACCAGTTTGGTTCGTTTTTCGTACCTGCTTCGACTCTGCAATTTCTGTAAGGCCCCGCGGGACATGCGAAAGTTCCCGCAGAAGTGCCAGAAGATAGCCGGGTGTTGAGGGCGCACCGTTTATGTACACAACTTCCGATCGCCTCGACACCTGGCTCATCCCCTCCGGAACAACCGGGTCCAGACAATATTACGAGTCAACCATGGTCTGAGGCAACGTTCCCCTATACCACCTCTTGAAGTGCTTACTTCCGCTTTGTCACGCTCTTTTTGATGAAATAGACAAGACAAAGTACTAGAAGCAGTGTTACAGGGGAACGTTGCGTCAGACTATGGTTGACTCGTGATATTGTCTACACCTGGTCGTTCCGGAGGGGATGAGCCAGGTGTCGAGACGATCGGAGGTTGTGTACACAAACGGCGCGTCCTCAACACCCGGCTATCTTCTGGCACTGCTGCGGGAACTTTCGCAGTGTCCGCGGGCCCTTACATAGATTACCAAAACGAACAGGTACGAAAAACCAACCTTACACGTATTTTGTACCATTTCAAAAAGAAATTTAGAAAATCGATCCTCACGTTTCGAACCTAAGATCTCGTGAATTTATTTTTCAAGGGGTTCCGCGGTCCACCCAACACATTTATTGTCGTTCCGAGCCGGATCCAAACATAAAAGGTAAAGGTAGCTTTGTACCATGGATTTGAAAAAGTGTGACATTTTGTGACATTTCCAAATGTCACAATGTCACAATTTTGAACTTTGTGACATTTCAATGGTTTTGTCACATGGTATGTATTTTTTTTAGTTTTTTTAGCAAAACCTAAAATGTCGAAAAACCGTACAAATGTCATAAATGTCACAAATCCGCAGCCACTACTGGTCCTCTACAGGGAGGGTACTGGGAATCGGCCAGATTACTTGGTGAAGCATGGACCCAAAAAATGATGGGCCATTCGGGGAAAAGAATCGCACAGAAATCGAGAAATAGTTGTGGAGTGAATGGTCGGAGTTGTGGGTGCATAGGGACAGCTGACATAGAGCACAATTTTGTGCAATCCTAGAACCAAATACAAACGCTCAAAGAATGTCTTTTCTGTCATCTCTATTGCGCGTAGCTGTGCGCACATTTGCGTGCGATTGTTACAGCCTCTTGTGCAGTCTCTAATAAGGAGTCCCGGTACCCTCTCTACAGGGCTCTTTTCAGACGTTCTGCAAATTTCTACGTTTCGAAGCTACGTTTCGCTGTCGTTTGGCTCGGACAAATCCATAATCTTGATACTGGCCACTTTTATGTTCATAGGTTTGAAATCCGGCTCGGAACGACTCTTACCCTCTCCACCGCTATGAATTTGGTCCACCGAAATTCTTTTCCAAATCTTTCAAATTACCTATAATATTTTACTCAACTTGGCAAATTTCGGGGGGAGGCCAATGACGAAAAGCATGCACATCCCGGAAAAAAGAATCCATACAGTCGGAAATCAAAACAGTTGGAACCTGTTAGAAGCATTTCTAAGATCGAGAAAAGAAGAGAATTTTTACGGGCATTGTGACCCTTTCCACCGCATCAAAATTCTCATCGAAATTCTTTCGAAAAAGAAGTTTTTTCGACCAAAACCAGCAACCCCTTAACAATGTAAAGCCATTTGAAAGAATTTTTCCGGCATTGTTCATAGCACAATGCCCGTACAAATTCTCTTCTTTTCTGGATCTTAGAAATGGTTCTAGCAGGTTCCGACTGTTTGCATGTGATTTCCGACTGTTTCAATTCTTTTTTTCGGGATCTGCATGCTTTTCGAAAGTGGCCTCCCCCGGAAAATTGCAAAGTTGAGAAAAATATGATGGAAAATTTGCAAGTTTTGGACAAGAATTTCAATGGACCAAATTCAATGCGGTGGAGAGGGTAGATATGAACAATGCCCGAAGATTTCTTTCAAATGGCTCTACACTCTTAAGGGGTTGCTGGTTTGGGTCGAAAAAGCTTCATTTTCAAAAGAATTTCGGTCGAAATTTCATAGCGGTGGAGAGGGTTCACTGGTTCGATTTGAAAACGTGCTTGGCCAGAAATTCATGAGACTCGAAATGGTCATCGGAATACAAAACGAAATCTTCGATTAACATCACAGGTTTCTATTCATCATAAGTAGTACGGCTCATTTGAAAAGACATCTCAACTTTCACTTTTGAGGATTTCGTTTTGAATTCGACCATTTCGAGTCTCTCATCATCTTCCGGGGACCGGGCAGACTGTGCCCTCTGCACCACCCGCTTAACTACTGCTACACCGGGCATTACCAAATTCGTACGGAAAAATAAAATGCTACAGCCCGTTCCGTGGAAAGACTCGAAATGCTGAATTAAATGGTAATCGAAATCCTGAATGCTAGGGAGGTTTCAGTCAACTAGTCAAAATCGAGAAAATCAAATATTTCAGTATCTCACGGTACAAAGTCGAATTGAGATTTTGATTGGATTGGAAGTCCGAGGTATCTCGCAGTACAAATTCAAATTGAATTTTTTGTTCAATTTGAATTTACAGTTGACTAAAATCTCTCCACCATTCAGGATTTCGATTACCATTTCATTCAGCATTTCGAGTCCCATCTTCCACGGAAAGGGCTGTACTTGTATCGTTGTCACGCAAGTTCGAAGTCCTTTACCAGCGAGTAAAGATCACGTTTGAATTAATACCGAACAATTAGTTCATTTCCACAAAGATGAATTCGATGAGATGCTTTGTAGACGAATTCGATGAAATGCTTTGTAAATTGGATTCCAGCGAATTCGCAAGTTTGATCAAAAGCATCCTACCTTAACGGTACCGAGGGTACCGGGACTTGGCCAGATTACTTGGTGAATCGTGATGATCCAACAAATGAGGGGCCATTCGGGGAAAAAAATTGCACGGAAATCGAGAAATAGTAGTAGAGTGAACGGTCGGGGTTGTGGGTGCACGAAAACGAAATGATTCAAATATGCTACATAAGTATAAGTATATGAAGAAAAAGAGAGTGTTAATGAAAAGAGTATACTCCATTAGAAACTGCATCAGGAAAATGTTCACACATCACTTAAAATAGACACAAAATACACATATACATATATATGCGTGTGTGTATAGATGTACATGTGTGCATACATACACGTGATATGTATATATATATAGATACATACATATATACATACATATATATATATATGTATTTATGTGTATATGTATATAAATGTACATGTTTACACATATACACAACGCACATACACAGCCCTTGCACGTGGTTGGGTTTGAATCTATCTTCGAACCTGCATCTAACAAAGAGTACATTCACCATTACACGCTGTACATGGGTTCAGGAGGAGGCCAAGAAAATGGTACGTGTATATTTGTGTGCGTTTGTTTGTGTGAGTGGATTTTCTAGGGTCCTTCACGTATATGAGTCCTTAGATCATTACGCATGAGTCCTTAAATCAGTACATACACATCCTGAAATCATTACATGCGAATCCTTCTATCATTATAATCATTACTTGTGTATAGAAATGTAGATAATCAACGGATGTGGTGTACTACATTGTAGAAAGAGAAAGAAACAGCAATATATAGATATAGATATAGATATAGAGATATGCAACAGTCTCTGTTGCGCGTGCGTCCACACGCACACGTGCTGATTGTAATGGGATTGGTTCCTTTGCAGGCGGCATGCAGAGAGGGCCTGAGGATTGTTCGACCACCGCGAAAGGACCAATGGTTTTATTCATGTGACTGGGTGAGCATTATGGTGCAATATCAGATTCTTGTTATCATTTGAAACTCTGACCTTTCACATGTACACACACACACACAATACATAAATTTGGTTATGGGCCCCTGGAAATGAAGGCAGTGCACTACCTCCTGAAGCTGGTGTGCGCATGCTAGGCACAGGTACAGATGGATTACAAATGGACGCAGGGAGGAAAAGGCCTTATTTAGAAGGGTTTTCTCCAGAAATAATCCGATAATTCAGGGATGATACAAATTCTTACCATTCCACGCGGAAATACATATTTACTACATACACACAGTACATCACGCATAAACAAATTCGATAATGCATGCAAAAAAACAAAAAAACATGTATGTACATATTTTGTATCTTCATACATATCCATACACGTGAATGGTATTTACATGTATACACAATGTATATATACACATATGTACACATATAAATACATATTTGTATATATGTGTATGTATACATATGATATATACATATATATGTATACATATATGATGATGATTGTTTTTCTTACTATCAACAGTAGTTTAGTACCCCTGTTGAGGGTCTATCTAGTTCAAATCCATGGGAATTTGAGTTCTCGGATTTAAAGACGGAATCGAACCGACGACCTAGGGATCAACACTCCCTCGCTCTGAACAACTGGGCCACGCTTGCATGAGAAGTCTTATATATACATATATATATATATATATATATAGATATATATATATATATATGTATATATATATATATATATATATATATATATATATATA
>Ga0335398_10007848_pt1 | contig 12882 bp, 6 predicted proteins | sample BON03_FD_205742 | JGI IMG/M metagenome (GOLD analysis project Ga0335398, IMG submission 205742) | Freshwater microbial communities from Lake Bonney liftoff mats and glacier meltwater in Antarctica - BON-03 (spades assembly) (version 2) | ecosystem: Environmental > Aquatic > Freshwater > Ice >...
TGTAGCGCTGCTAAAAAAACGTCGGACGTCTGCTCGAGCAGACTCCGATTCTGGTTGTTGTAAGAGAATTCTTACGAATGTTTGCCTCTGAGGCCAAACAACGACGAAACACCAATCGAGATTCATCGAGGACTGTCCTCGCAATGAATCTCGGCACAGAACACACAACATACAAAAGGGCGGGCGCCCGGCGGGCGCTGCAATGTGTTGAACGGGATGTGCAAGTCGTTTGAAGGAATGTGGCCGAAGAGCGTACTTAGGAATGTTGGCGGGCATCCTCTGGGATACCGCAGGGGGTACTAACTACTGCTACTGCAGGCAAATACGGTAGTAGGTACATCTATCTTGGACAGGGTGTGTGTTAGGTGTTACGTACGTAGGTAGAAGTAGAAGAGCGTAGAGCGTAGAGCTAGCCCCGACCTTTCACTTGGCGCAACGGGCTCAAAGTCAAAGGCAAAGGGGGGGGGTCCAATCGTGCTAAAAAAAATTGTTTTCAGTGTGTCGAGCGTCGAGCAAAACAAATAAACTCTAAAACAAAACTAGCGTAAGACATAATACGATGACATATGACATACGAAGACGAAGTATATATAATAAGACTTACGTAAGACCTTACGTAAGTTTCCGGGCTCTCGGATCTTATACTTATACGACGCGGTCTTATACGACTACGACTGACGGAGAACATCCACATCCAAGTGCGCCAATGCCCAACCAATGCCAATGCCAAAGACCAAAGAGTTAACCCGAGACTATTACACTATTACTATTATAATATATAAGATATATTTTAATATTATTAATATTATATATTATATAATATTATATATTATATATATATACAAAATATAATAGCATACCGTATACAATTTATTATAATAGCAATAGCCCCTTTTTACCTTTACCCTTTATATTATACTAAATTTAAACTTACATGATTTATGATTTATATATATTGAAAATAATAAATAAATAAATATCTGTTTTATTCTAAAGTTCAATAGCAATAGCAATAGCATTAGCATCTAATCAAAACATGAAAACAGAGATGAGCGATGAGCAGATGCTAAAAAAAACTCGTCGTCGTCGTCGTCGTCGTTGCGTGGTGTCGTGTGCTTGTGACAGGCTGTGGCTGTGGCAACTTCATACTGATTTACATAATATTTTAATCGATCTGTATATGTATATGTATATATATCTTATATATATACTATATAAATATTATATAACAATATCGATATAGACTTTACATATAAGGATTGAGCGTGAGCGCTAGCGCTATATAGCTTCTCTAGCTTAGCCCGCTGTGGGCCCGTGTCGCGTGTCGCCGTGTCGTGCGTGCTCCGTTTATATATATATATATTAACATTATAACATTAACTACAAACTACACAACTACACACACGTGTGCTATACGCTCACACACTACCGCTACCGCCCTAAACAAAATCCTCCCAATACTACCAGGCCTGCCCACACGAGCACGAGGCCGTCGGCACGCGGTGACACTCGGGGTGCGCCACCCCAGCTGCGTCAGTCGCGTCGCCGCCGCCGTCGAGGTCCTGGAGCTGCACGATGCGCAGCGCCAGCCGCCCCACATCGGCCTGGCGTGCGGCGGTGGCGGCGGGGCTGGCGTACTCGTCGATGGCGGCCTGCAGCTGGCGCGTCGCCTCGAGGAGCGCGGGGCGCTGCGAGGGCGGGAGCCCGTCGGCCTGGGTGACGAGCCTGTTGCGAAGCTCCGCATTGGCGGCGTGGCGCGACTTTAGCTCTGCGTAGCCGCGAAGCCGCGTCTCGATCTCGCGCACCTCTCGCCCCACCTGTGCCTCGTCTCGCTCGCTCGCGCCATCAACGCCGCCATCGACGCCACCAACACCGCCGCCGCCGTCACCATCCCCACCACCACCACCACCACCACAACCACCACGGCCGCCGCCAACACCGCCGCCACCACCGCCGCCGCCCTTGAGCCCGCAGTCGGGGGCCGTCGCCGCCTCCTCCGCCGGCGTGACGGACGGCGGCGGCGTGGCCACGAGCCGCGCCGGTGGCGAGGTTAACGCGTGTGGCGTCGAGCGGAGCTGCCCCTGCACCCGCTGCCAGTTGACCAGCTCCGTCAGCGGCTCCGGCGGCTCCGGTGGCGGCACGGCGCGCGGCGTGTAACCCAGCGGCGGCGTGGTCGGAGATGGTCGTCGCGAGGTACGAAGAGGAGACGGGATAGCAGAAGCCCGTTGCGTCATCGCAGACGAGGTAGGCGCTCTTTCTGCTGCCGTCAGCGAACTTGAAGGAGCCGAGGAAGCCCACGACTGTGCAGGCGTGGCACTGGCCGGAGCGGCGGGCGGCGACGGCGCGCCAAAGGGCAGGCGCAGCGGGACGGCGTCGGCGGCGTCGAACTTTGGCAGCGGGCGCGGCGCGCGGCGCGTGGTCTGCGGCAGCAGGCCTTCCCAGTCGCGCGCGGCGGGCGTGTGCGCTGAGGCTGCGGCGCGGGTCGGCGTGCGCGACGTTGCGGCGGAGTATCGGATTCCCGTCCCTTCCGAGTAGGCGAGCCCGCCCGGGCTGTAGGCGAAGGCGCCCGAGGGCCACACCGGGGTAGCAGAGCCGCGGAGGCCGGGCGAGTCTTCGCAGGGCGTGAGGTGGAAGTTGAGCTGGTAGGCGGGTGCTGCGGCAACCGGGCTGCCGAAACCAGACTGCGCGCCGCTGCCGGTGGAGGGAGCCGCGCGCGCGGCCGCGCGCTCCGCCACCACCGCAAGCCACCTGCGTGCGTACCGCTCGGCGAGCCGGAGCGACGCCGCCGCGCGTGTTGCAGTCCGCTGGGCGGCGCGCTCCACCTTCGCCGCGTGGCTCGCAAGCCCAGCCTCGAGCCACACGGCCGCCGTGTTCGCGCGCAGCTCGCGCCGGTGGCGCGCGGCGGCCGACGCCATCAGCGCCGCCTTGTGCTGCTTGCGCACGTGGTGACGCTCCCAGCCGCCCCAGCAGGCGTGGCAAAGCACTAGCGCGCGCGCGCGCTCGGCGCGCCGGCGCGAGGCCAGGTGCAGTGAGCGCCACGAGAGGTAGGCGCGCCAGCCGCACAGCGCGCGCCGAGCCTGCACGTGCGCGGCGGTGCACATGGCGATGCGCCGCCGGCCGAGCGCGACGCGCGTCTGAACCACGTGGGCCTGCAGCACCCCCAGCGCTGCCGCCGTGCGCCGCTGCGCCATGGCACGCACCGCCTCCCCTAGCGCGGATGCCCTCGCCAGCGCCGCTCCCTGCCCCTCGCGCCACCGCCGCAGCGCCCGCCCGCGCGCCAACCGCCGCAGCACGGCGCGATGCGCGGCCACCTGGCGCGCCACCTCCTCGCGCCGCTCCGCCCGCATCTCAACGTAGCGCGCCCAGCCGGCCACGACGCGTGCGCAGAGCGCCCCGTAGCGACAGGCGTCGGCGGCGCAGCGTTGGGAGACGAGGTGGCGAAGCTCCGCCCAGCCAGTGGTCCAGTCCCGGAGCGCCGAGCCCAGCGCGTGCGACTGCGCGTGTACGCGCGCCCGCGCGTCGCGCGACGAGATGGCGGCCGCGACGGCCCGCCAGCGAAGCAGGGCCCGGCGGCGCCTAAGCTGGCCGAGGGCCGCTCGCGCCGCCTCGCTCTGGCTCCACTGCGCGAGGCGCCGGGCGTGGTAGCGCCGCCAGCCGCAAAGGCAGTGCGCGAGCAGGCCGAGGTAGAGGTGTCGCACAGCGCGCCGCCACGCCGCCTCGCCAGCCTCGGCGGACGCCGTCCGCGCGCGCCACGCGGCCACGACGCGCGCCAGCTCGGCAACGCGTGCCGTGAAGGCCGTGGCGGCTGAGGCGGCCGAGAAGCGGGCGCAGGCTGCCCAGCGTAAGTAGGCGGCGCGCCGGGCGCTCGACGCGTGCGCGCGGCCGGCGGCGGACGTCATAGCTCCGTTGAGCCGGTAGGAGGCAGCGGTCCAGTGCCAGTGGCACAAGGCGTTCGTGGCCGAGTGCCACGCCGCCGTGCTGCGCGCCACCGCCGAAGAGTCTGCGACGCGCGCTGCCGCCGTGGCCGCGCCCCTCCACCGCCGCAGCGCGCGCGCCGTGGCGGCCGTCGCCTCCCGCCCGCGCCGCTTCCTAGTGCACGCCACCACCCACCCGCGCAGGTGGCGCGAGAGGCTTCCCCCGCGGGCGAGGCGCGCGGTCGCGTCCCTGGCCCGTTCCCGCCGCCGCAGCAGCAGCACCGGCGCCCGAAGCGCCGCCACCCCCGCGGAGAGCGCGAGCCGGCGCGCGCGCCCGTCGCAGCTAATCAGCACTAATTGCCAGCTCGCCGTGGCCGCGATGGCGCCTTGCCATCGATGCAGACGGAGGCGGAGGCGCGAGACGTCGAGCCGCGCGGCGACGCGTGGCACCGCCGCGTCGAGCCGCCGCCGCGTCTGCGGCAGCTCGCACCACGCCGCGTAGACGCAACCGAGCAGCCGGCCAGCCATGAAGACGTGGGCGCGACGGGCCCAAAGCGCCCCCCGTGCCGCCGCGCCGCGCGCCGCGCGCCAGCGCGCCAGAGCCGCGGCCAGCGCGGCGGCGCGCGACTCGGCCTCCGCCAGCCGCCTTCGCGCTTGCTCGGCGATCCGGCTTCTGCTAGCGGCGATCCACTCCGGGAAGGCGAGCAGGAGCCTGGAGTGGCGGCCGCGCCGACGGAGGGCCGCCTTGGCCGGCCACTTCGCCCGCCTCGCATCGAGCCAGGTGCGCCAGCCGCCCACGCAGACGCGCAGCAGGCGGAGCGCGCGGCCGACCAAGACGCGACGCGCCGCGACGGAGAGGCGCACGTACTGCGCCCAACCCACCCAGCATATGCGGCAGAGGCGCGCGGCGCGCAGCGCGAGCTCGTCGGCGCGCCGTGCCAGCGCCGCGCGGCGGGCCGCATACCCTCCCCACCACGCGCGAAGAATGGTGCGGAGGAGCACGGCCCATCGATGCACGTCGGCGTTCAGCCGCTTGGCCGCCCGAGCCAGCTGCTGTCCACGCCACGCGCAGACCTCGGCCCACGCCCGGCGCAGCGTGACGGCGCGACCCAGGTGAGCGGCACGGTGCTGGAGCAGCGCCTGCTGCGACCGCGACCGCCAGCGCGAGAGGATGATGCACAACCGCGCCACGGCTGCCTCCCGGTCGCGCCGGGATGTTGCCCCGCTGGTGGATGCGCGGGAGGCGGCAGGCGGCGGGGCCGGGGCCGGTGGCGGCGTGCCCAATGGAGGGGACCGCGGCGGCTTGCGAAAGCCGCTGCCCGGCCGCCACGCCAGCGCCACCGGTCGGCCGAGCATCTCCAGGTCCATTCTGTCGGGCCACCCGCCGCGAAGGCGCGAAAAAAAAGACGTTACACTTCGTCGGCGCGGCCCACACCCAGCTGGGCGCGGCTGGCTGTCAACCGACAACGTCGACTCCAAAGGTCGTACCTCTACATAAATGGAGGAGCGGCAGACCACCCTCGCGCCCTGGGTGGCCGACGTCCGCGCGCGCGTCGCCGCCTCGCCCGAGTTCCGCGCCCTCAGCCAGAAGCTCTTCATCGAGGTGCGCGACGGCATGCGCCGGTCCGCCGACAGCAAGACGCTGGCGACGCTGCCGTTTGGGGAGCTCTCTATGGAGGAGCAGGTGGCGCGGGTGTACGAGGCCCGCGACGAGCTGCTCACGTCGCGCGAGTATGCGACGTGCCGCGAGGCCGCGTGGCGCGCCATCGACGCGGCCCTCGACGCCGAGTCGGAGGCGGTGCTGATGCGCGCCCCCGCCGCGACTGAGCCGCTCCGCCAAAACCCGGTGGCGCCCAGCACGGGGCTGGCGGCGGCGCTCACCCCCGCCGTGTCGGTCTCGCGCGGCGGCAAGGTCGGGGCGGTCATCGAGCTCGCGGGGCTCGGCGCGGCGCAGCTGCTCTCGCGCTGGCCGGTGGACTCGGAGCTCTCGTGGGAGGAGCGCTCGCTCGCCTGGCTGCTCAACTCGGAGCTGCCGACGCCGCTCCGCCGCGCGCTGTGGCGGGTCAGGCTGCGCGCGCGCGCGGCGCGGCAGCGCTTCACGGCTAAGCTCGCCGAGTCGCCACTCGCCATCATCTCGCCGCGCGACGCCGAGATCCTGGGCCAGTGCCAGGTGGCGCTGCAGGCGGCCGACCCCATGCAGCTGCCGGCGCTCGCGCGCATGCGCGGCTGCGCCTCGTACGTCGACTCGACCGACACCATCCGCTTCTCGCTCGAGCAGCGCGCCCTCGCGGCCCACGCCGACGAGGAGGCCGCCGCGGCGGGCCTTGTGCCGCCGCCCGGCTCGGCCTTGCCGCGCAAGCCCTCGCCGCCGCGCGAGGTGTTTTGGCTCGTCGCCCTGCTGCGCGTGCTGCCCGCGGCCGAGTGCAGCAACGCAGAGCTCGTTGAGCGCTACATGGCGCTCATGGCGATGTCCAAGCCGCATCTGGCTGCGGCTGACGGGCAGGCCGTCGTGGCGCCCGCCGGGGTGCGCAGCGGGGCTGTGTTGCTCGCGCTCGACCTGGTCGCAGCCAAGGACGCCGCGCTCGCCGCGCACGTGGAGCGGGTCGCGGGCGGCGCCCGGCCCGCCCGGCTGCTGACACGGGACCACTCGAGCCGGCTGGGCGTCGGGCTCTTCTCGCCCGCCGCCATCGGGTTCGTCTGGGACGTTGGTATCCTCGCCGGCTGGGAGCAGGTGGAGGCCTGCATCGCGGCGGCGATCCTCCTGCTGCGCGACGGGCTGTTGGCCTGCGCCAAGTCGGAGGCGCTGCGGGTCTACCTCGAGGCGACAGTGCCTCAGCTGACGGTACCGCAGCTGCGCGCGGCGCTCGAGCGGCACTTCATGCCCGACCTCCGGCGCAAGCTGAAGGCGCCACCCTTGGAGGATATCCTCCCACTCGAGCCGTCCGACCTCGTGTCGTGACCGCGGGCCGCGGACTCACGCTCAGAGGGGCGAGGAGGGCTTTAGTTTTAGTGTTTACTAGTTTTCGCAGGTGTCTGCGCGGGAGGGGGAAGGGCACCAAAATGTATGTGTTTAGTGTTTATAGTTTTTAGAGTTTCGATTTTATAGCAGCAGTGTATGTTGGTGCGGCGTGTGTGGGGGGTGTGGTTCCCCTGGTGGTGCCTGGTCCCGTGTGCCGGTGCCCCCGTGCGGTGTTGTTCGGGCGCTTGCCTTCTCACCCTTGACGAGACTTGATTCCAGCGATGTCGCAGGCGCAGACACCTCGACACCTGTTGGTGGCCGGGAGGTCGGCCAGGCACGGGGACGCCAGAGACGTCAGAGATGACACAAGATGACATGAAAGCTAGCTGCTACGCGCGACAAAGGAACCGGAGGGGGCACAGCCCCCAAACACCGCGGGGGGAAACACCACAAGGGGGGAAAGAGCCCACAGGGGAACCCCACCCGCCAACAACACCTTTGCCTTTTGGCCACCGCTTGCACGCTCCCAGCCAGCGCACGCACGCTATGGGAGCGGCCCTCCGTACGCCTACGGGTCGTGCGGCGCCTGACCAGGCGTACTCGGGCACCGGTAGCCACCATCATGGTAGCGGCACCGGTCCCGGTCCTGCTGCGCAGAGCGGCAGATCGGACAATTTTCAAAAAAATTCAGAGACTTCCAAGCTCCAAGCCACCAGGAGCTCATCACCTCACCACCGCGGCCTGGCTTCGACATCCACGGCTACGCGCTCGCCGGCTACAACAATTTCGCCGGCAGGCAGCAAGGCGCTGACTGACGCAGCCTACGACCGCCAGCGTGCCAATGCTGACCGCCAGCGCGCCGATGCTGAGAGTCAGCGCGCCGACGCTGAGCACCAGCGGACCACATTATTGACGAAGCAGAGCAGCTGCGCGCGCAGCAGCAAATGGTTGCTGAACATGCAGAGATGGCCCGCCTTCAGAGCGTCAATCAACTGCAGATAGCCCAGCTGTCTGCACAGATGGAGATGATGAAGGTGTGGTGTAACACATTCAGACTCACAGATTCGTTGGCATTGGTGTTGTGGCATTGAATTGTGGTTTGAACTGGTTTGTATTAGGTAATTATTAGGTGTTGTGTAATACTCTTTTGTTCTATAATACTAATGCCGATATCAACATTGTATAATACATAATACTACGACTACTACTACTACGTTTCTCTTTACTATAGTCTACTACTTTTACAGAATGATATGAAGGATATTTATATATATATATAAATCGGCGCGCGCTCTCTCTGCTCGCCATAGACTGTCTACTGATAGAACTGCAAAGCCCTAACAGCAACAACAGTTTAAATACCAGCACCATCTCATCACCTTTCTATGGTATAGATGTCTCATCGGTGGGGTGGGGACACCAAATCACAAACCTCTGAATGCCGCCGACGTACCGGACGGACGGCGGTGCCACGGGAGATGAGGTCCTGCCTCTGCTGAGCATTGGGCAGAGTTAGTAGGCCTTGCGGCGCATTCTCTTACTCTTGTATATCGTAACTCAAGAAGACAGGTCAAGAGGGCCGAATGACGGTCGACGCCCACAGCGAGGCGCCATCTGCCGTCGACGGGTGCCACACATTGTCGACGGAGAACCTCTGCGCTGCGAGGTCCAGGAAGCGCGTCTCCGTCCCCATACGCGAGGTGAAGCCAAGGATAGCGGTCGAGTTCGGTGACACCAGCAGCGCGTCCAGTGTCGCGCGGAGGGCAGCGTACTGGTCGGGGTCGTAGAGCAAGTCCGACCCGAGTATCAGGTCGAACGGCCCCAGCCGGCGGATGGCCTCGATGTGCTCGTCGCACCCCCATAGCAACTGCTGGGAACTCGCACGGCCGCCAGAGCCATCCCGGTTGGCGGCAACGTTGGCGCTCAGCCATTCCATGGTGTTGGACGCTCCGTCCTCGAAGTGCACAGCGACGCCTGGATCCGTCAGCAGGACCGAGACGTCGCTCCGGCGCGTCGCCAGTCCAATGCCCAGGAGTCCGACACCAGACCCAAGCTCGAGGACGCGGAGAGGGCCTTCGCCGCCGCGATGCCGCAGCAGTGCATCCACCCCGAGCCGGTCATCGCTCGCGTCGCACAGCTTGTTCAGCAGCCGGAGAGAGACTGGCCAGATCTTCATACCTGTCAGATCAGCCCTCCGCGGACCGCTCCGCGGCTGCGGGATCGGCTTGTCGAAAAAGTGCTGCCGTATGTGGATCGTCTTTTCGCCCAGGCTGAGGGCCCGGACCGCTGCACCGCCCCAGCCCACAGGGCAGCCGGACGTGCTCAGAGCACGCGCGCAGCGGCGCGTCGGGAGCAAAACATGGCGCGAAATAGCGGACATCGTTCACAGCCGCGCTCTCTGCCCGGTGTGAATGGACTTTTGAAAAACTGATCGGAAATTGAGCTGGAGCTTGAACCGCGCGGACTGCACATCTGCGGTGTCAGGCGCCTTAGAACGCGCTCGCGCGGCCGAAGCGGCCGTCTCCTTCCATGCGCAGCGCCGTGCGCCTACTGTGTACGGCGGCCACCCTGCTCCTCCCGAATCTCGCGCGGTGCCAGTCGTCGGGTCAGGTCCGCCTGGTCTCTTCGGCCACGTCGAGCAGCGGGCTGCCCATCAGCGTGATCGACACCGAGACGCACCGCGTCCTGCTCCTCGGCCACGTGGTCATCGGCGCAGAGTACCTGGCCGACTGGGCGCGCGAGCAGGCCGCCTTCTCGGGCATGGCGCTGATGCAAACCATCGCGTTCCTGCAGCCGGCGCCGAAAAACGTTCTCGCGCTCGGCCTAGGATCAGGTACGGCGCCGACGTTCCTGCGCCAGCGCGGCATCGCCACCGATATCATCGAGATTGACGACGGCGTCCTCAATGCGGCGAGCGCGCACTGCCTCTTTGGCGAGGTTGGCGCGCCTGGGCGCACGATTTTCGCCGACGCGCTAACATGGCTGACGATTCCCGAGACCGATCGCACTGCTGCGGCTGAGGCGGACAGCTCTCATGCGACTGCGCTGCCAGCTCAGCGTGGTCTGTCGATGGAGGAACCTGAGGATGGTGGGGACTCGGACGCGGGCGACCGACCGCGATACAGCGCTGTGCTGAGTGATTTGTTCGACGGAGGCAACCCCACCGCCTCCATCTCGCACGAACACTTCAGCCTCATCAAGCGCAAGTGGCTCCTTCCCGGCGGCGTCCTCGCGCTCAACATTGTGGCATTTGGCTCCGGACAGCACGCCCGCCTCGCCAAGGCCGCAGCGCGCACACTGCGCCACGTCTTCGGCCACGTGCTCGTCTTCGCTGACCACGACGTCTCGACGGCCGCGGCGTACGACCTCGCCGCCGCCCCCTGTAACCTTATCTTCTTCGCGAGCGACGCGCCCATAGTCTTCGCACCCCCTGCCGACGCGGGCGACCCGCCTGGGAGCTGCTACCACCTGCACGCCCATTTTGGGGACTGGCAAGTGCGGGAGCTTGCCGCCGCCACGCACGGCGAGGAGGGCGAGGTGTTGTCCAGCGCAGTAGAAAGCACGGCTCCTCTGTGGTTGCGCGAGGACAGCGAAGCGGTCCGGGCGGCGCTGCCTGCGATGCAGCGCGGCGCCCTTCCCGACGAGGGCTGGGCGATGGTCGAACGCTTGATGGCGTCGGCAGTAAGAGAGGAGGCCGCCTCGACAGAGGTGGACCAGAGAGCTGCGAGCAGAAGCAGCGGGCGGCGCGATGAGCTCTGACCGCCTCGTCTCTGGCCGCGCGAGCGAGAGAGCGAGCGGTGTGAGCGGCGGGACAGTTGTTGTCCCCGGGCACGGCAGAGAAGAAGGCGCGTATATAAGAAAATAGACTTATCGTCATCTCGCAAATTGTCGATTTTGGCATTGCTCAGTGTATACCATATCCGAATACGCCTGATACAGCCTGATAGTGATAGTGACTTGTGACTAGTGATAGTGATAGTGATAGTAGCAGGCATTGTCATTGTGATTGTTATTGTGTGTTCTTATTGTTATTTGTTATTGTTGCAAATTTATTTCTGATGGCTGATGGCTACGCGTGATACGTGATTTTGTTGTGAGATAGCACGGGCCCGGCCGCCCACCGGTTGCCGGTTGCCATTGCCACACACCTACCGTAATTATTAATATCACCACTATCACTATAATACTTAGCCACTATAATATAATTAAATAAAAAACGTAATAGCAGTAATAGCACGCCTCGTTTTCGTTTACGTTTACGGTTACGGCACGCCCACGCACAATTCAGACACCCCCTGACAGTTGACAGGCGCACACACGACGACGACAATAAGAGTAACATACCTTCTTCAGCTAACAGCAACAGCAAGCAAGCAGCCTAACCAAGTCAAGCAGAGGACGGGAGAGAGAGATGGAGAAGGTGGGTCACACGTCACACGATCGAGCACGAGCAGTAGAGAGTCTATACCAACGTGCATGCGGCTATCTCGCCATGCCGTTTGCCGCCGCCGCCGTCGGTGCCGAGAGGACGATACTCTCGTCGACCTTGCTCTTGACCACCTGCACCGCCGGCGCCACCCATGCGCCGCATGAGCACTGCATTCCCGCCCAGTGGTAGCCGCCGATCCTCGTCGAGCACCTCGGGCAGCAGATCTTACCCTGGTAAAGGACAACCGCGCGGTGGCAAGATGGGGAAGGGGCGTGGTTGGAGGAGAGACGGTTTATATATATGTATGTATGTATGTATGTATGTATGTATATATATATATATATATATATATATATATATATTATATATATATAAATATATATATATATATATATATATATATATATATATATATATATATACATATATATATATATATGTATGCCTATATATATATGCACATATAAATATATGTCCATCCTTATCAGCTCGGCCGTATGAAGCCTTCGGCCGAGGCGCGGGTACCGCGCTGCATGTAGTGACGCGACTGGTTGATCCGGCCACTACGATATATTTGCATACATGCATAATTCTTGTTGCTGGCTGCATTCACCTCGATCTGGCTGAGCGTCGCCGTCGCCTTTTCGTGGAGAAAGTGCGAGGTGCAGCCCAAGCCGCCGCCCACCCTAGGGTCGCGCCGCCGGTACTCGAAGGCGGTCTGGCCCTTTCCCTCCTCGTGCGGCTCCAGCATGGCCTCCGAGAAAATAGGCGTGCGGCACTTGCGGCAGCGGTACCATACGCTCCTCTCCAACGCCCCCTCGCAGCCAGCAGCCTCCTGGCCGCCGCCGCCCGCGGCGCCGCCGGCGGCCGCACGCGCAGGCGCGACGGGGCTGGCGAGCGTGAGAGCCACGGTGTTGTGCTGCGGCGCCGCTTGCCAGTGCGAAGGCTGAGGTGCAGCCGCGGAAATGGCCAACGCGTCCTCGTCACCCGCCGCCGAACCCGCGGCGGTTTCAGCCTCGCCGTCAGCGAGACCGGTGGGGACATTGGAAGGGACTCCAGCCGCGATACCGGTAGGGACACTGGACGGGACACCAGCCGTGATACCGTCCGCGAGCGCGGGTGACGGCTGGGCATCGCCGCCGGCGGACGCATCCACGCTGGGCCGAAGGGATTCCGGAGGCAGCAGCCAGACCGGCGCTGCGGCTGCGGCAGGGTCGGGCGCCGGCTTTCCCTTTCTGGCCAGCTGCTTTTGCTGCGCGAGAAACGCGACCCGCTCCGCCTTCCAGCGCACCGCCGCGCCCTCTGCCTCGGCGGCCTGGCCAGCGGACATGCGGCAGCCCGGGAATAGGCCGCGGCACGCGGCGAACGCCTTGGCCACAGGCTGCCTGGAAGTCGCGGTGAGGGTCGCGGCAAGGTAGGTAGCCATCAGCCAGGTGGCTGGCGAGGCAGGCACGGCCAGCGGGCCGCAGACGAGGACGCATCCGGACTCGAGCCCCTCCTCGATCCAGCCGCACGCCTCGCGGAGCAGCGCGGCGGCCATACCGCTCTCGAGCGCCTCATGCGGCTGCCGCACCACGCAC
>Ga0335398_10007850_pt1 | contig 12879 bp, 6 predicted proteins | sample BON03_FD_205742 | JGI IMG/M metagenome (GOLD analysis project Ga0335398, IMG submission 205742) | Freshwater microbial communities from Lake Bonney liftoff mats and glacier meltwater in Antarctica - BON-03 (spades assembly) (version 2) | ecosystem: Environmental > Aquatic > Freshwater > Ice >...
CTCAAGAAAGTAAACCATCCGAACTTAGTAAAGCTTTTAACTGTTATCGACTCGCCTCTTGATCAAGATATCCATTTGGTTTTTGAATTCTGTTCTGGTGGTCCATTGCGACAGCTATCGGACAATAAGTTAATGCAAGGCGCTGGATTGCCATTACCCGAGGAGGAAACTCGGGTTTATTTCAGACAATTATGCGCGGCTATTCGGTATTTGCACTTTCACGGAATCGTCCACCGTGATATTAAACCGTCTAATCTTATTATTGACCGCGACACGAAAATGCTCAAATTAACGGATCTAGGAATTGCATCACAAACAAGCCAAACGAAGGCAAGTAAGCTGCTAGGCAACGATGACGACATATTGACGAGTACGATGATCACCGGCACTCCAGCGTTTCTGCCACCCGAGTACTACGAGCGAATGAAGTTAGAGGAGATGACCCAGCAGTGGCTTATCACTGTGGATTACGGAGTAGATGATGGACCAGCCAATGATGACGGATTTGCCGCACCTCCTCAGCAATACTTCCCAGCACGCTGTGCCGATATATGGGCTGCAGGCACTACTTTGTTTGCGATGATGTACGGCTCCCTACCTGTATTAGAAGATAAGCGATTGAGGGAATCCAGGTTCAATATGAGGATGAAGAGCTCTTCCAATTCGGTGGATGAATCGAGGTCGAATAAACTTCTCATGACGCAAGACGAAATGCGCGATGCTATCGTATCGATGAAACTGCGCTTTCCAGGACTAGGTATTGGGACTAGTGTGAAATTGAGACATCTACTGTCCAAGATGCTGGAGAAAGATCCATTGACGAGATTCACCATTGATGATGTGTGTAAACATGAATGGATAACCGTGTACTCTGAGCCGATGGGCCCTCTTAGTGGTGATCAACAGGCATCCATTCTTCCCACGAAATCAGATCGGAGCTCAGCCATTACAAGGAAGCCTCAGCTCATACACACGCTTCAAAGGTATCTACGTGAGTTAAGATCTAAGGGTCATGTAATTACAACTATGTTTAGAACTGCGTCGCGTCGCAGTGCGTCCGATACAGAAAATGAACACAATGAAGACGAATTGTACGAATAAATCAATAAAGAATGAACCATTGAATCTAAGGTTCTGTAATTATTACTATATTTAGATTTGTATCGCAAATGGACACAACGAAGTCGAATAAACCAATAAGCAATTAATGATTGTGTTGATTAATAAACCAATAAGCAATTAATGATTGTGGTAATTAATAAACCAATAAGCAATTAATGATTGTGTTTTTAACTGTCCGAGTTTTGAATTCAAAAATACATGCGTTTTCGCGACCTCTAATTTCGAAGAAAAAAAAATCAACTGCCGAGGTCGCTGTTGTTGGTACCGGGTTACAATAATGGTTGCGTCGACATCTCCGCGGTCAATGGATACCTCGATGACAGACCCAGACCTCCAAGGAGTTATAGCTCCATTTGATTTCGACTCTGGAGACGGGAACTCCAGCGCACATTCTGATTATCATGAAAGTTTGGACGTAACTCAAAAAGCAGTGTGCGAATGGCGAGTTGAGAATTTCAAGAGTTTGATTGATAATAAAAAGGCATCATTGAATGGTCCTCAATTTTCTCTGTTGGGTCATTTGTGGAGTATTCTTCTCTTTCCAGCGGGCAACGGGACTTCACAGGGACCTCCTTATGTGTCAGCGTATGTAAAGATCGTAGATCCTCCGTTAACTCCTGACTCATGGAACATAACGCTAAGGCATAGGCTCACCGTCGTGAACCATCAAAAGAAAAATAATACCAATTTCAAACACCGCACTAGTTTTTGTGGCCTGAATGGTGATACATTCTCCAAAGAACACACGGATTGGGGGTTTAACTTATTGCTGGATCATCGAGAGTTGACTGAATCATCCGGGTTCCTAGACGAGGAAGGGGCTTTAGTGATTCGGGCAACTTTAATCCCCGTACGACCCGCACATGGACCTCCCACTGGTAAGGTGGGGCTGGAAAATCACGGAGCTACTTGCTATCTGAACTCATTGCTTCAAACATTATTTATGACGAAGCGTCTTCGTTTGGCGGTATATGAGCTAGACTCTGCAAATGATGTTAGTAAGAAAGCGGTGTCCTTGGAATTGCAACGGTTGTTCTGGCAACTGGAGCACAGTGACCAGGCAGTACCAACTAGAGACTTGACCATTGCCTTCGGATGGACGAATCAGTTGTTGTATAATCAGCATGATGTACAGGAGATGAATCGAGAGCTGATTGATAAATTAGAAGAAAGAATGGCTGATACTCCGCAAGCTGATATTATTAAGCGATTGTATACTGGTAAAATGCGCTCGTTCATTAAATGTATTAATGTGGATTTTGAAAGCAGTAGAGACGAGACCTACTATGACATTCAGTTGGATGTGAAGGATATACGTAATGTTTATGAGTCGTTTAGTAAGTACACCGAATTGGAAAAGTTGGAAGGGGATAACCAATATGACGCTGAGTCTTTCGGGAAACAAGACGCGAACAAAGGAGTTTCGTTTCTCTCGTTCCCCCCAGTTCTTAACCTTCATCTTAAAAGGTTCGAGTACGACATGGTAACCGGGTCTACGAACAAGCTGAATACTCGGTATTCGTTTCCTAGTAGATTAAACCTTGACAAGTTTCTAGATCCATCAGTTCAAATAGAATCAACGCCACATTACAATTATGTTCTTCATGCAGTGTTGGTGCATTCTGGTGAAGTAGACATGGGTCATTATAGTGCATATATCAATGACATGTGCAAAAAGTCTTCATATGAAACCAATTGGCTCAAATTTGACGATACGAGAGTCTCCTTCGTTAATAAGAGACAAGCAGTGAATTCCAACTATGGAAAAGATGACGGGATGAGCTCCAGTAGCGCTTATATGTTGGTTTATATTCTTGAGTCCGAGTTGGATTTTGTTCTGGTGGATGTTCCACGAGTCCCTCCAGAACTGGTTTCTCGTTTTGAATCCGAAGCCGAACTGCAAGTAAAACGAGTTTTAGACGAAGAAAAGAAGAAAAACTCCATTCAAATAAGGTATGTCACTATCCAGGATATAAACATGTTTTATGGCTATGGAGCCAAATCTCCCAACCGGCATGAGGACTTTGCGACTGCCTCCATGTATCACACTTTGTCCATTCACAAACAAGATTCAGTGATCGACTTTTATCATGCAGTTGCAGGTGTACTAGGAGTGGATACAAAGTTAATCCGAATCTGGCACATTGTGGATCGCGAAAACCACACCACGAGGCCCCATGACCTTTTCAAACCATTAAAAGATCTGAGTTTGAAAGAAGTTATCGGCCAAGACGAACCCACTGTTTTCGTGGATGTTGTCGATGATGTGGACAATGAAATGACTCCGAGTGTAAAACGCAAGTTAGAGGATTCGTTTGGATGGATGTCGACCTATGATGATAGTTGTCTTTTGTTCTTCAGGCAGTTTCACCCACTAGCAAGTACGGAGGAATCCAAGATAACGAATTTGGGATGTTTGACAGTAGATTCAAATGCTCCTGTTAATACTCTTGCATCTTTAGTTGAAACTGCTTTCGGAACCGACTCGGATTTGACACGATACAAGTTTTGGGAAATGACAAAAGTTACGAAACTTCAATTTCTGGACCACCATAAACGCATTTCGGACTATGAATTAGTGTCTGGCGATATTATTGTGTTTACTATAGAGGAAAGTGCTGCTGCTGAATCAGTTCCTTCGCTTGATATAAAAAGTGAAATCTACAACCAACAGCCCCCTTGCAAGTTCAAAACTCCTAGTGACTATTTTTCTCATCTGTATTTTCGCTCCAATGTCGTTTTGTTACCCTTTTATGCAGGTGATACCAGTGAAGGTGTTCTGGTTGAAATGCGTTCCAGTGACAAGTATCACGATATTTTCAACACAGTCTGTCGCGTACTTTGTGAGATTACAAATCAACCCATCGAGGTGCTTCATTCACGTACTTGTTTATATACGTCCCGAAATACCTTCACTACAGTCCAGGATGCCCGGCCATTACAAAGACTAACCGGAAAGACGGATATCACGTTGAGCAAGTTGGGTAGACACGACAAAGTGGTAGTGTTTTATGAAGTGCTTCCATGTTCGTTGTCACAGGCATCACAAGCCTTTGAAGTGCAATTGCAAGAGAAAGGATATTCTAGCAGAATAACCAAGAAGATCTTTTACGTGCCAGACGATAAATTAGGTTCACTTGCCGAAGCAGTAGCTCCTGGAAAGTCCATTCGATGGCTTATTGTGAAGGACAATGCCGTTCATGATATCATTGCTGCCGATGCAGATCCGCGGCCATCCTCTGTGTTTCTCGGACTGGATAAGTTGCGAGAGTTGGAATCGAGTACTTCCCTGTTTAGCGAGTATCGACTTGTGGCTGATATTGATAGGATTTTTCCTTGTAAAGTGATGAACACGACTACTCGTTTGGTACCTGTATATCACTTTCACTCGCAATTTGAAGTTTCCAGGCAACAAGCTAAGTTATTCGGGATGCCATTTGTAGTGGTATGCGATGTGGATGACAGTGCACAGGACGTGTTGAAATCAATCGCCAAACAATTACGTCTCCCCGAAGACGTGTGTCCATGGAAACTCGCTTGCTTTCAATCTGTAGATGAACAAGACATTAGATGGACATGGGTAGAGGAATCGCTAGGAGACTTGTTTAGTAATGGTAAAGCAGCATTTGGCGTATTCCATGCTAATTTGGAGAAGAAGAATCCATCGAAAACCAGCAGAGGTATGAGTCGTGCGCCAATGATAGCAAGCTCGGGGATAGAACGGTAAACTACTTTTATATAATTAATAAATGGTCCTAAACCAAAATATTCTTTTCCTAACAAGACAATCTTAAATCTGCTACAAAGGGAATCTTGGGGCTGTTTTTCTTCATGAATTGAACAAATCCATCTGCATTCAGCTGCATCGAATTTGAAATGATTACATCAGGTCCAATGTGTCTCAAAACTTGTTCAGGTAAAAACTCCACCAAGCAACGAATTTTAAGCTCATCATCATCACAAGTAATGAGGGTGTGCCATAATTCAGAAAACTTGCTAGCTTTTACTTCCTCAGCCATCTGTCTCGATTTCTCGCTAATCTTGCATCGAGATTTTTGTTTTACTAATTCTGCTTCCTTCTCGCAGAGTGTATTTCTTATATCTTGAAATTGATATCTTGAATAAAATAAGTAATCAGATACCGGTAAATCCGGAGGGCGGGCCCACTCTTCTCTAGGGGGTCTTCCCACTTGAGGATGATACAATTTACGTCCTGTTTTCCAATCAAAATTCAAAAACCTTTCTTGAAGTTCTTCAAGATTATCCGGACGACTTGATAATCGGTTTAAGAGATCAACTTTTGTTTCAGCAAGAAGTTTGCTCTCTTTTGAAATTTCAGGATGAAATGGAAAGCGAGGGGTCTGCATCTGCTCCTCCCTCATTTTCTTTCGTGACTCTGCTTCATGGAATAGTTCAGTATGAATGTCATCTCCACGTTGGCCTAGAGTGAATGAAGAAATGGTTGGCTTGAAGCTGCAGTTCAATTCCAAGTCAAGGTTCTTCTGGGTTTGGTTTAGTTTGTCTCGAACTATTTTGGTGTTCTGATATCGAAGGATCTCCTGAGACAAGCCTTTACCGCGCATTCTACCTCCAGAAACCTCCTTTGCCGCGGAAGATATTTCAGGTTGAAAGGTGCATTGCTTCAATTCTTCCGCAATGCGTTCTTCATGAGCTCGTTCTTGGGCTTCCATCAATCGTTCTTTCTTTTCATTGCCCAGCTTATAGAGACGATCAAATGTGTCTTTCGAGTTACGTGGTGGTGCAGATTGCTGTTTCAGTCGTTTCTTAACAACAGGTTTTTTATACATCGACTGAAGTTTGTTGTAATAGTCACGTTTGTCGTCATCGTCGCTTCTCTCCAGTTTGTCCAGTTCATGTTTGATCTTCCCACAAAGAACCGCCTCCACGGAGGAAGGAAGACTGTTGTCTTTGCAGAACCTTCGTGAAAGTGCCAGCGGGTCATCACCATTCCTTACCGCGATAGAATTTTGTCTCCCGCCACCGATATCGATAGATAACCTTAGAATCACACTAGTCATCACCTATCCAACGTAATTATTTAAAGTGTGATATGATTCGGCCTTGTTTTCTTTTTGGCAAACGGTGTGCTGAAAGTAGATTATTGAGCAGTCATGCCGGACAGAGAAATCCGATGAGATCTCTGGAAAACTGCGAGAAGATACTCACTCTTAACCGATATCTGGATATGCTTCCCAATATCATACTTGATAAGAGTACGATCCTCGATGTGTTGTCAAAATATGCCAATGTATCGCATAGCGATCAAGCGCGCCATTTGTTGAGTGAATCAGGGATGAAGAAACTTAACGATTCCTTTTTACCTTTACTGGGAGACCTGCTTCCAGAAGAAATATGCGAAACGCTGAATTATTATGTGAGGATTCGCACTCACGTCCCTTCCAATATCGTCCAAGAGATAAAAGGACATGTAACCACCAATTTCACTTCCTATTCTACGAGGAATTTGTGTTCTGCCTTCACTGGACTCTCAAAATTGAAATGTCCTGTGCATGGGGAACTATTAACCAAAGTTGAGGCTCGTGTTGCTGGATCCTACAGTCAACTGGAGATTAGAGATATTGTATGGTTGTTATCTTCCTTCTCTAGATCAATCGAGAAACCATCTTCCGAAACTCTATTAGTGTTAGAAAAACAAATCGTCAATTTGAAGCATCAACTGACTGCTTTTGATATTTCAAGTATAATGTGGGCTTATGGAAAGATGGACATCTTTCCATGTGAAAGTTTTATCGAGGCTATAGAAAGCAAAACTAAATCGATCATAGGAACATTTGATTCCCGATGCATATCGAACTGCTGGTGGGGGTTTGCCAAACTGAATCGCACTCCTCGATTGGATCTAGTCCGAGCTATCGAAATGCAATTGATGTGTTTGAATCATTCGATTCAACCTTTAGACATTTCAAATATTCTGTGGGCGTGCGGGAAAATGGAAATGTCATCGTCTCATTTGTGCCTTAAATATCTGGAGGATCAAATGGTGTTTCGAATAAGCGACTTCAAAAGTGCCTCCATCACAAACTGTCTTTGGGGTCTTGCGAGATTAAACCATTCAATTTCCAGTGAAGTGATGGGAATTGTGGAGGTTCAAATATTGAAAGTGCAACTTGAAATGCGACCGTATCAAATAACAAATGTATTATGGGCCCTGGGGAAAATGGAGTGTTCACCTTCTACTTTGTTTCGTGAGACTTTCGACTATTTGATTTTGTCTCAAATAGAACTTTTCTCGATCAGGCGTATCGTTCTTTCGCTATGGGGGTATGTCAGAATAAACCACTGTCCAAAGCAGCCGCTAGTCGACGCTGTAGTCACGAGAGTGGTTCAAAACGCCGATTCTATGACTCCGCATGAAATACCCAACATTTTGTGGACCATGGCAAAGTTAAATAAGAGACCTTCGGATGAATTCTTCAAGAGCTGTGAATCAGCAGGTATCTTGAAAATGAAAGGTTTCAATTCACAAGACTTAAGCAACTATTGCTGGAGCACAACCTACCTCGGTCGCTTGCTGTCCCACGAAATTTCTGTTGCTGTGCAGACGCAAATAATTCGATTAGGATCGTCTATCGATCTACAAGCTGTTTCAGCTATAATGTGGGCATTAGCGAAGTCGCGGGTGTTGCCGTCGCAGCCGGTACTAGAGTCATTGGAACGCACGATGCTCGTGAAGAAGAATTTGTTTAGTTCTCACGAGATAGCCAATATAATGTGGGCCTTCGCGAATTTTTCTCATTCCCCAGTAAAAGAATTGATCGACGGATTTGAATCTCGGATACCTTCGATGAAATTTGAACCACAATCCATAACGAGCTTATTGTGGGCTTACGGGAAATTAGACTTAGTACCGTCCGAAACGTGTTTAAAGTTTTTTGAACAGCAGATGATTTTGAAAATCGAAAGTTTTAACTTTGTGGGTATTTCTAAATGCATGTCGGTTTTTGACAAGATAGATTTTGATGTTGACCCAGAACTCAAAGCCGCAGTAGATAAACATTTTCCAAATTTCCTATTGCTTCAAATTAAAAAGAAGTAAAACTAAAAGTTAATATCTTCCATTAAATCATCATCATTGTATGCATTTGCTTCGATCGGAGTCGATCGTTTTGGAGGCAGAGGAGGCGACGACACAATTGGAGATTTATCAGTTTCCAAACTAGGAACTTCAATATGTTGCTCATCAGTTTCTAGCTCAGCAGCAATATCAATTGGCTGCTTTGATATTCCCAAATCAACAGTTTGTTTCGCTTCTAGCAAATCATCAGTTGGTGCATCGTCCAATACTATGTCATCAGTTGATGCATCGTCCAATACTATGTCATCAATTGGCGCATCATTCAATACTATGTCATCAATTGGTGCATCATTCAATACTATGTCATCAATTGGTGCATCATCATCCAATACTATCTCATCAATTGGTGCATCATCATCCAATACTATGTCATCAATTGGTGCATCATTCAATATCTTGTCGTCAATGACCGATGCGGAAACATTCTCTATTATATCATTCTTTGGAGTTGACTCCACTTTGGATATTTCCTTCGTGTTTGAATCCTTTTGTACAGGTGTTGGATTTCTCAGTGGAACTGCACTACGAGCAAACAATGAAACAGGAACCGAGGATTTATTAGAACCCATGCTTGAATCGCTGATTGCTGGAGAAGCTGTTTTTGGAGAATCGCCTAGAAAACTATCCAACTCTTCAACAAAATTATTCTCAGCCACGATTTTCAGGTCATTGGAAGATCTTGCCAAGGTAGATCCCAAGAAATGAATAATCATCGGTTTACGTGAGTGTTTCAATAGAGGTACAATGGCTTCATAAGACATATTCACGACTGACTCCCCATTCACTTTTGAGATGACATCCCCAATCCCAACCAACCCTGACGCTTCCGCCACACCCGGTATGTTGTCTTCCCCACGCATATACCCATCTACGATCGCCTGAGGATAAGTCTCATGAAACCTATCCGACGAGCCAGAAACCAGACCCCCGATTCGTTTCTTTAACCTCAATCCTAAACTTCCACTTTCGATTGCGATGCTGATCTCCCGCATGGATATATCTGCCATTCCTAGGAATAATTCCATATCAGGATTACAGGACACTCTGGGCACTAGGAGCGTTCGACGCAACCAGCTCTCTAATTCAACTCGACGAGTTTCGAGGAACTCGGTGTCGAAGTGATCCTCAAGAAGCTTCAGTTGTCTAGAAGGGGGTTTCGGGATAGAGGAAAGCAAATGAGTTCCCCTATATGCGCTGCACACCTGCGTGTACACATAGCGGAAATCTCTAAACCTTCGATGACAGCAAAAGCGCATCACGTGAGATGTCCCGTGGAATACACGTTCCAACTTGACTTGGAATTTATACCATGTGACATTGCCTCCGTCAACAATCACTTGGGAAATTTTCACGGTAACTTCCCTTACGCCATCGCTCAAGTCCTTCAACATTTCATTAGACTCTTTGAGAAGAACTTCGCCAAGGCCTTTGGACACCAAGTAGCAACGATACTTAAAACTTCCCAGCATGGAGAAGAGGCCCGGAGTGGAAGCCAGTATCTCAATCCTTCCTGATACCTCATTGTTGATGCTTCAACAACAGATTAATAAAGAAAGTCCACTAAAAAATGCAGGAAGAGATACTTACGTGAAATGCTTCTCGTCAGGCGGCAGATCTTTTCCATCTACAGATATCTGTACGAGACCAGTGATGGGATTATGTCTTAGCAGCATACGCACTGCTCGAATGTCACTCTCATCGGCGCGGTATTCCCATATTCGCACGACGTCGCTTCCTAGGTTCATCCCTGATTATTTGATTGTTGTATACCACAAAAATATTTTATGAACCAAATGTCCACTATTCAAAATCAGTAATTTCCAGTATACAGAAGATATCAAGATAAAGTATCCTTTCGGGGCATTTCCCAAATTATTATTATTTAAATAGTATCGGAAAATTGCTTCAAGAACCAAAATCAAGTTCCACTCTCAAGTTAAACACGTCGTAGTTGTTGATATTGTCAAACCTAAATGTTTCATATCATCCAAAAACTTGTCACCTTCCTTCTCAAAGCCAGGAACGGAGGAAGAGGTGTCCTCGAGTATGACCAAAGAAGCTAGGTCGGATTGATTCCATTCGAGAGCCAAATCTCTTACAGTGAAATTGACACAATGCGACAACGCTTGTCCCCCTATCAGTACCCTCCTATGCCGACTAAGCGCATCCAGTATCCCTTTGTTAGATCCAGTGTCCACTTCTTTTTCAGGAATGACAACTTCTGCTCTGATGGCACTGTAATGTTCTGTGAGCGAGTTGTTCCCTTTGAGCACGTAGTGGACACTCTTGTTATACTTGATCTCCCATGCCAAGAGCGCCGATTGCACCACTTCTCGGACGCAATGACCGTGCGAACCTACTAGACAATGAGGCGGCCATATGGTCAGCGAAAAACGCCCGCCTTGTTGCAGAGATTTGGTGTAAGACAAACACCATTCTGAGTTGGTATCATGGACAGGCATCCAGGTTTTCGAAGCGACATCCTCATGGCTGATGCATGTGAATGGTTTTGGATGCTGGCCTTTCACGTTGACCCAGAAACCAGGATGTGCGATATGGTATTGCTGGTGCGTGTCGAGGGTCATGTAGATGGCTGACAAGCCAGATCCTTTCTCTTCAATGAATTTGGCCGTTTTCTCAGCATCGACGTCGGCGGTTGGGATAGCAAGAGACCCCCCCGGATGAAAATCATTCTGCACATCGATAAGCAACAGAGCGTCTCCGTCGTCATCCAACAGATTGGATTCATACGCCAATCCGTGTAGTGTCATCCTTTTTTGTTGGAAAACTGTAGTACCATCGGTGGTACAGGTACTTATGGAGGATGAGTTCGAGTTCCGTCCAGCTGCACCCACTACAAAGATGCTGGACCATCTGAAGTCGAGACAGATGCTTGAAGACGCGATCAAGGAACAAGGACTGCAGTTAATTCTTGGTCCTGAAAGCCTTCTCAGCTACACAAGCCGTATAATCGTGGCTCGAAATGGAGATGTGTCAGGGTCGGTTGCTCAGATCAAAGAGCACATGAACTTCCTCAGACAGGTTGATATTGAGCGTTTGTATCGAATGGGCGGACAATCCATTCTAGAGTGCCCTTCCGAAAAGGTTAATGAATTCTATCCCCTTTACATTAAAGGATTTGATAAGTTTGGGCATAGTTGTGTGTTCGCAAAAGTGGGAAAAATCGATATTAAAAGCATTCTCAAGATAACATCAGGGGATCGATTCGTCTTATATCATACTTGGTTGCGCGAAAGGATGTTCAGGATGCGAGATTTAATGGTTACTGAAAATCCAGCGTTCGTTCTCAAAGAGTTTAATGTGACGCATTCCCAATACTCAGTGGTTATTGATTTTGCTGGAGCTGGACTGTCGCAGGTAGGGTCTACCTTCTATGACATGATGAAGCAGACAAGCCATATAGATCAGATGTTTTACCCTGAACGTGTATTTCGTATTATTGCCATCAACACGCCATGGCTATTCAATGTTGTTTGGAAAGCAGTCAAGAACTTCATGGACAAAGATACTTTGGCGAAATTTAAATTCTGCTCCACCAATTATGTATCCGAAATTGCTGAAGTCATAAATCTCTCCGAGTTACCGCAAGATTACGGAGGGACGTTACCCCCTATTACAGATCAAGATCATATCAGTCATGTAACTGAGAGGTTTTACTGTGATCGTGACCAAGAGATATTAAAAAGCAAAGAACTTGCTGAAAAGCGGACAGTGCAAACTATGTTGCCTGGGAATCTCTCTGCGATGGAACCGAATAGTGGTCAAGAGATGCTCAAAGAGACTGCTGAAAACATGATAATACAACCTATAAGACGTAAGAGCGCTGCACTGATCGAACAGTTGAGCCCTCACACTCGAATTAGGCGACCAATCATTTCAGTACCTGAACTTAAGCTGTTGTTATTGAAGGAGTTTCTAGTGTACGAGAACACGGAGCGTGAGATCTTATTGGAGAATCAATATTTACGAGCAAAAATAGCGAGTTGGCAAGAAAATTCACCGTCCAAAATTGATCCTGAGTTAAGGGAGTTGAACCAACGCACCATAAACCTACAACTGGAATTAAAATCCATAATGCAAAAAACGGGTCAATATCAACTTGCTATCAACTTTGCTAAAAATTACATGGAGAATGTGGATAAGAAAGATGTCGTGGATAACGAGCGTTTTTTACTGGGGAAAGAGATCGAAAGACTCAGGTCAGAAAGGTTCATGCTTGTTGAGTCCATAGAAGAACGATTCGGACCCGGATCGGTTGGACTAATATTACAACCGCGACATCTGGTTTCATGATTCACTTTAAAACATTATCGAAGATAGAGCTGGTCCTATTGTGAATGACGAGCTGTTCCCCTGATGAACATTAAATATGCATAGAATCATGGTGCTGGTCATAAGACAAATTACAAGTTACATAATGTTATATAATCATTTGATAAACCCTGTTTTCTACCAGTTCAGGAAAGTCTCTTGATGATGACGAGCTGTTCCTCTGATGAACATTAAATATGCATAGAATCATGGTGCTGGTCATAAGACAAATTACAAGTTACATAATGTTATATAATCATTTGATAAACCCTGTTTTCTACCAGTTCAGGAAAGTCTCTTGATGATGA
>Ga0335398_10007852_pt1 | contig 12877 bp, 13 predicted proteins | sample BON03_FD_205742 | JGI IMG/M metagenome (GOLD analysis project Ga0335398, IMG submission 205742) | Freshwater microbial communities from Lake Bonney liftoff mats and glacier meltwater in Antarctica - BON-03 (spades assembly) (version 2) | ecosystem: Environmental > Aquatic > Freshwater > Ice >...
TCTCAGTGGGCGTTGAGTTTGTGTTGCCATCTTCCTCCATGCGCGAAGCCTGGCAACTTCAAGGAAGGCGCGCAATAGCGCACACAAATGTTTCCCGAATTTCGCTGCGAAGTGTAAACTGCTAACAAGTCAAATACCGTGCCGAACACTATTGGGTCAGGAACCATTAGTGCGCAGCACCCTGCGGGCCATTTGGCTATTGGTCCCTGACCACTTTCCCAGCCTTGACAGAGCGATACAGCAGGCATGCCCTGCGAGGCTGACTGCGAAACAATGGTACTCTCCTGAAAACCAACGCGTCAGGTCGCGACAAAACGGCTATCGAAATTCAAAGATTCGGATTCGCTGAGGTCTTTTGCTACAGATGAGTCGTTTGCTACAAATTTCCCTGACAGCGAGACATCGCCATTTCTTTGACAGCACGCAGGTCCCGTTTGCCTGTGCCGAGCAATGGGATGTGGCTGACCTCAAAGAAGCTGTTCGAACTCGGAATCCACAGGTTCGGCAGTCCGGCCTGCTGCAGCTGATCGGTGATTTCTCTGACGCTCTTCTGCATCGGCTTGTGCAGCACAATCAGTCTTTCGCCTTTGGAAGCATCAGGGACGGCCGTGACTGCACACACGATCTCGGACTCATCGTTCGGTCTCTCATCAAGCATCCGAGCAATCTCCTGCTCGATGCGGATATGAGGCACCGTCTCACCGCCGATCTTGGAAAAGCGACTTTGGCGGCCAGTGATCTGGATGAATCCTTCATCATCGATCTTGGCCAAAGCGCCACCAGTCCGTTGGCAGCGAATAATGAGGAGCGGGGAACCAGTTCGGAGATGATGCCGTACTTTGCGGTGCTCAGCAGGGCACTTTGTGTTCCCAACAGAAACAAAACCGCAAACATCGTCGGCTGATGGCCGGTCGAAATCGACCATACGCCCAGCGCGACGAGAACGACTTCAGAGACTTTCAGCCAGATCGTCGTCGTGCGCTTGCTGAATCTGTCACCCAGCCAGTTGGACCAGGGCGCGAAAATCACAAATGGCAGGACCAGACTGCCAAGCCCAAGGGACAGAATCATGGATTCGTCCGACTTTATCTGCGCAGGATGAAAGATCGGCCGACTGCAATTGCGCCTTGGCGATCGGGATGATCAGCCAGCGGTACATGTTGTCCGTAACTGCGGTGAGAAAGCTCATCAGCAGGAGCCGATGAACGAAGACGATCTGAGGCTTGAGCGGGGCTCACTGCCCGGCAATATTTGCGAAGACACTGGCGACATCAGCGGCGACTTTCAAGGATTCGTGGATGGTTCGTTGAGCTCAGATAATTCAGGCCCCTGTCGTTTCCTGATATTTCCGGAGGCATATCCAATCGCGTTGAAAGCGTTAATCAGAGCTAATTTTTTTTTGCCTGCTGGTGGAAAACTGACGCTGAACTGGCACAGTCGCAAAAATCGTTGAGCAATATTTAGCTCAAATTTTCCCCGTTGACGCGTTCTCTGTTATTTGTTCCGTATTTCCAGGGCACCGTCAGGTCAGAGCCATGCAACATCTATCCGCTGTGCACTCAATTTCGTGTCTTCTAGCAAAGATTGCTTTTCCCATCGCAGTGATTGCCATTTCAAGGTTTTCCGACATACTACTCGACGGACTCTCCACCACTGCTGGCAATGGCTTGCACAGACTAACGCAGGGACTCTGAATGTTCTGTAGTTAGAATTTATTCAGCCGCTGGGCGCTAGCGATCACTTGATTTAATCGTTTAACGGCAAGCCGCAGGCGTCATTGCCTTCGCCTCCGCCTGCGGCTTGCCGTTAAACGAAAACCCGGAATGCGTCATTAAATCAACACCACTAGCCCACGGTTCTCCGGGAAAACCGGACGCATACGCGTACCGGCTGATCAGGACTGCGGCATCCAAAGATTTGTGTTGCGAGTGTTCCAATGTCTGAGCATTCCGCAACCGGTCTCCAGGATGACAACGTGCCCCAGACCACCGATTTACTGCTCAGCATTTCTTCCGGTGACCGCAACGCGATTCATCAGCTCATGCCTCTGGTGTACGACGAACTGCGAGCCATTGCCGCAAGCCGGCTGAAGCAGGAACGATCCGATCATACGCTGCAGCCGACGGCTCTGGTGAACAAAGCATTTCTGAGGCTGGCCGATCAGACCCGAGTGAACTGGCAGGGGAGAGCACATTTCTGTGCGGTTGCCGCCACTATGATGCGACGCATACTTGTCGATCATGCGCGGCGCAGGAATGCCGCTAAACGTGTAGCCTGAGGTCACCAGGTTCCGCTGCAGGACACGCTTCTGCCGTCCATGAGTCCCGATCCTGTGAATGTCGTCGCTGTGAATGACCTGATGGAACAGTTGGCAGAAGTGAATCCGCGACAGGCTCAGGTTTTCGAACTGCGATGTTTCGGAGGGCTGGACGTGAAAGAGACCGCCTCTGTGCTGGATGTTTCGGAAGCGACCGTAAAAAATGACTGGCGGTCCGCCAGGGCGTGGCTGGCTTCACAGTTGGCGTCGGCGGAAAGCTGACAGTGCAGTCGCGTTTATTTATGAAGAAGGGAGGGGAGCCGATTTTGCAACGGACGAAGCGATACAGGAGCCTGATCAGCAACACCCAGCACTTGCGGAAACCATTCATGCCACTTCCGGAAAAGTGCATGACGCAAGTGGTGGTCGCCGACTTCCGGAGATCCCGAATTATGAAATCCTGGAGGAGATTGACCGAGGCGGGATGGGCATCGTTTATAAGGCTCGACAGTTTCGCCCCGACCGGGTTGTTGCCATCAAGATGATGCGGATGGGAGCGTTTTCCTCGGCGCAGGATGTTGAGCGATTTCTTCACGAAGCCAATGCGGCCTCTCAACTGGCACACGCTGCCGTGGTGCCGGTGTATGAGGTCGGTGAAATCAACGGCGAACCGTTTATCGTGATGAAGTTCATCAATGGAGCCACGCTGGAAAAGTTGCTGCAACGCAATGCTCTGACAACGACCGAGGCCATCAAAAAGCTACGCGTGGTGGCTTATGCGATTGCCGATGCTCACGAACACGGCATCATTCATCGGGATCTGAAACCTGCCAACATTCTGATCGAGCAGACGACCGGTCAGCCGTGGGTGATGGACTTTGGTCTGGCCAAAAATCTTCAGGCCGATTCAAATCCGACCTCGGTTGGAGACATCATCGGAACACCCGGCTACATGGCGCCGGAACAGGCCACTGGTCAGACGCGTACAGCATCACCCGCGGCTGATGTCTACGGACTCGGAGCGATCCTATATCGAATTCTGACAGGCCGACCACCGATTGAGGCCCCGGGCGACGGTCTGCCACGCGATCAGCTTTACCGACGATAACGGCTGCTTCCTGCAACTGCTTCATCGCCGCAGCTCGTCATGGTTCGTGTCGTGGGATTGAGTCCCTTTCATCAGAGAACTTTTTAAACATTTACCCGTTTGTCAGCAACACTTTTCGAGCCGTGGAAAGCTACCCGCGAACGTATCGATGGACCGTTAATCAAGTACCCTGTGTTGTGCTGTTTAAGTGGCGCGCAGGACGACGATCGTGCAATCATCATGAGGCGGAATTCCGTCGGCAAATTTATTGACGGCATCAACCAGTGTCTGCATCAACTCTTGTGAGTCCATCCCGCAGTGAGCCAGGACTTCGTCAATGCGGTGCTCACCAAACAGTTCGCCGGTGGGACTGTGAGTTTCCGTGATTCCGTCCGTGTAGAGCACGATCTGATCGCCGAACTGCAGGAAGAACGACGCTTCAGGAAATTCAGAACCTTCCAACACGCCCAGCGGCAGCCCGTTGACTTTATCGAGCGGCATGACCAGTCCCGACTCACAGCGTTTCAAACGCGGCGGGTTGTGTCCGGCGCACGAATAAATCAGTTTGCGTGACTGCGGGTCATAGACCGCATAGAAGGCGGTGACGAATGTTTCGATGCGACTGGAGTACTGCTCCGCAAGATGCTGATTGACGTAGTTCAGCACCTTTCCGGGCGACAGCGCCGGACCGGGGTGCGTATTGGCAATGCAATGCGTCACGGCCATCATGACGGCGGCTGCGGTCCCGTGGCCGCTGACGTCCGCGATGAAAATTCCCCAGCGACCATCGGGCAGTTCAAAGAAATCGTAATAGTCGCCACCAGCGCGACTTGCCGGCTGATAGTAGGCGGTCAGGTCCATGCGCGGGACGACAGGAATCTTTGAGGGAAGAAGTGATCGCTGCAGGCGCGCGACCGTCTTCAGTTCACGATCCAGTTCTCGATAGGCCTTTTCAAGCTGCCGCTTCAGAACGAGTGTGCTTGTCGCACGGCCAAACAGGTTTGTTCGCCAGACAAGGTCGGGCACCTGATCGCGAGCAAAGGCATTTGGCTTCCGCTGCAGCAGCACGACCGTATTCAGAGACTCGCCATCGTCGTACATGGGAATGGCAAGCAGCGAGCGGAAGCCATGGAGATATTCATAGGCCGGGTCATCCGCCGCCACTTCGAGATCATCGATGATGGTCGTCTGATTCGAATAACCCAGCTTTTCAAGAATCCCGCCACTGATCATCGGCAAAAGATGTGGCTGCGACCAGGGATCAATTTCCTCTTCCCAGGCTGTGCTGCGTGTAATTCGAATAAAGGGCGACTGCAGCCCGCGACGGCTGAGCGAGATCCGCCGCTCAACAGGTGACAACTGCTGCAGCTTTTCTCCGTACGTGCGGACAAGAGCCTGCGGATCAGTCTGCTGGCTGATTGACCGGACCATGTCTTCTACAATGGCCAGCCGTTCGGTCCAGTCGGAGTTGGGCGATTTCATTCTGAGTCCACAACAGTTAAGAACATGCGAGAAAAGAAGGGGCAGTTGGCAGGGTTCAGCGTTCATCGGAGAGCAATAAGAGTTCAGTCGGTGAGGCGTGCGAAGATTTCATTCGCATCTGCAGAAGAAAGACCGGGAATTGAAATGACCAGGCGATCCGGCTGCCAGTCTGAGACGGTTGTCAGGGCAACTGTCTTATTCGGCAGCAGAACTCCCAAACCCGACTGAACCTGAGCCTGAAAAGACGTATACCGCTGAATCCCGGATTCTGAAAAATAGAGCGTCAGTCGTGGCGGAGTCTGCAGGCCGTCACCGCGAAACAAGGAAAAATCCGGAGCCGTCATAACGCTCGTTTCGGAGACAAAGCAATGGCCGCCGTCCGGCAATGGCATCCGCGTCCATCCTTCTTTCGGTGAGGTCGACACAGCGAGAATCTCCAGTGCCGCGTCAGGAGAGACTCGTTCCCCAAACAGCCTCGGGAACAGATAAAGATAAACAGTCCCGAGGATCGTGACAAAGACCAGCATCGCCGTCACGAGCGTCCATGTTTTGCCATGAGTCTCTTCGGCAAGCGATGCGTCGGCGGCCTCTTCTGATTCACTCGTCGGTGGATCACTGATCGTCATTATCACAAGTTCCTGTGTGGTCGCGGGGCGGTCCGAACAGACGACTATTCTCGGGCAAATCAAGGTTGCCAGACATGCCAGCTGACCGCCGCACCTGTTGCAAAGACTATCAGCCTCGTCGATGCACAACAAATCGCCGGAAACTACTTTGGCAGACGCCGCTCGCAGCGGGATCTTTCAGCCGTGGTTGGTGTGCCTTTAAATGCGATTGTCACACCCCACGATTTGCTGGCGACTTTGAATCAGGTGTGACAAGTTCGCAAATTGGAACGCTGGCACACCGGGCTGTTGATTTAATGGGTTTTCACAACCCGACACGTCAGTGAGGGATAAAATTGCCCGCTTTTTTTTTTCGCCAACATCCCTCGCTGACGCAGCGGGTTACGATTAAATCAACAGACGAACACCATACCGGTCTCAACCAGATCCCAGACGCGACATAATCCCCGTCTCGACAGGATCTCTGGACTGCCGCTGACTGAGTGAGAGCATCCGATAAGGCGAGCGGCAGAAACAAATTTACCGAATCCATTGAACTTGAGCCTGAGGCGCTAGCCGATTTCACCGCACGAAATCGGCTAGCGCCTCAGGCTCAACATGTATTTTTCAGTCTGCCACTCGCCCAAGAACTCCACGCGAAGAGTAACTGCAGAGCAGGGGACACACACGAGCAGCTCACCCAGCGTCGTTTAATTTCTGCATTTTCCTGATAAATTGAGTCGCCGAGCGGGCTTTCTGCCGCCAACCTGAAAACAGGTAATCTTAAGTTCCGGCTGAGTGACTTCCTGCAGAATCGCCTGTTAAACGAAACAGCTGCGTTCCTGAATATCCACAACTTGTGTTTGCAACGCGTTTTCTGTTGTGACAGATGAGACGGTCTTCTAGACTTCCGCCTGCTTTTTCGGTGTTTTGCCGAGGAAAGTGCAATCAGAATCTTCGAACGTCACTCTTCGACCCTCAGGTACAGGCAACAATGGCGAACTTTTTTTTTACGAGTGAATCAGTCAGCATGGGACACCCGGACAAGGTGTCCGATCAGGTTTCAGACGGCATTCTGGACGCATTGCTTGCTCAGGACCCGATGTCCCGCGTTGCCTGCGAAACACTTTGCACGACGGATTTAGTCGTTCTTGCGGGTGAAATTACAACAACAGCCAAAATCGATTATGTGGCCGTGGCCCGAAAGGTCATTCGCGATATTGGCTACACTTCCGACGACATCGGCTTCAATGCCGACAGCTGCCGCATCTTTCAGGCTCTGCACAGCCAGAGCGGTGACATCGCTCAGGGCGTTGACCGCGATGGCGCTGGCGACCAGGGTCTGATGTTTGGCTATGCCTGTAATCAGACTGAAGAGCTGATGCCGGTTCCGATTGCTTATGCTCACCGACTGATCAATCGCCTGACGGAAGTCCGCCAGAAGGGCGTCGTCAACTGGCTTCGTCCGGACAGCAAAAGTCAGGTCACGATTGAATACGACGGAACGAAACCTGTCCGCGTTGAAGCGATTGTCATTTCAACGCAGCACTCCGAAGAAGTGACTCAGGAAGAGATCACCTCTTTCGTTAAGAAGGAAGTGATTGGTCACGTTATCCCGGCCAACATGCTTGATGCGAACACGAAGTATCACATCAATCCAACCGGTCGCTTTGTGATCGGCGGACCTCACGGTGATACGGGCCTGACAGGCCGCAAGATCATCGTGGACACTTACGGCGGATGGGGTCGACACGGCGGCGGTGCTTTCTCTGGCAAAGACGCCACAAAGGTAGACCGCTCAGCCGCCTACATGGGCCGCTATGTGGCCAAAAATATTGTCGCAGCCGGTCTGGCCGATCAGTGCGAAGTTCAGCTGGCGTATGCTATCGGTGTGGCCGATCCCGTCAGCATTCGCGTCGACACATTCGGCTCCGGCAAGATTGAGGAAAGCAAGATCGAGCAGCTGGTTCGCGATCACTTCCCTTTGACTCCGAAGGGAATTATCGAGCACCTGAAACTGCGTCGGCCTGTCTTCCTGAAGACTGCCGAAGGCGGTCACTTCGGACGCTCTGGTGACGGCTTCACATGGGAAGCCACCGACAAAGTGGATGCCTTGAAAAAGGCCGCGAAGTAAGCTGGCGAAACTCCCCGGCATCAGCAGGGATCTCACGTTCCCTGACCTGCCGGAATTGCGGACACAGGGCGGACCGGAAACGGTCCGCCTTTTCTGCAGCCGTTACTAAAGGGCAAACTGTCCTTGAAACGCCAGAGTGTTGTGCAGCAAAAATGCGGCAGCTAAGACGAACAGGCATCGCTCGGTCTCTCAAATTGATGAGCGGCTACAGGCGGCTCCTGATGACCTCTGCAAGGATGCATGGTTATGACTTCCAGTTCTACCGCTGATCAGCAGTTGCCACATCTTCGACCTGAAGTCCAGAAGATCATCGCCACAGGAAAAGCGACTCCTATCGCTCGAGCCGGCTCAAAAAGATCGGCCGCACTTCTCACAGCCGTCAGCCTGCTGCTGCTCTGGTTGTCGTTCAGTCCCATGGAATTTGCGCCGCTGGCCTGGATCGCACTGGTACCACTGTGCCAGCTGCTCCGACTGCGAACGTTGCCTTCCATGTGCCTTTCCACAGTTTGGCTGATCGCCGTTGTCTGGGCGATTGCCACCTTGCAATGGATGCGGCTGGGCCATCCCGCCATGCATCTGGCGCTTCTGGCGCTGGCCATTTATGTGGGCTTGTATTTTCCCGCATTTGTCTGGATCGGGCGTCGATGCATCGCTCGCGGAATTCCGCTGTGGCTGACAGTGCCGATTGTCTGGACAGCCCTGGAATATGCCCGAGCCTACCTGTTAACCGGTTTTTCCTGGTACTACCTTGGCCACACCCAATATCGATGGCTGAGCCTGATCCAGATCTCCGATGTGGTTGGCGCCTACGGAATCACGTTTGTGGTGGCCCTGGTCTCGGGAGCACTCGCCGAACAGGTTCCGCTCTCTCTGCTGAAGAAATGGAATCTGGAAACTTCAGAACCGCCACATGCCGCAGCATCGCGGTTCCCTTTGATTGTCGCGGTCACCGTGATAGCCGCATGCTGCCTCTATGGTACTTTGCGAAAAACAAGTCCCGACGCTTTTCCGCCGGGGCCCGCCTTTGCACTGATTCAGGGTAACTTTACGCCGGAAGTGAAACACGATCGGGACCAGACGGTGACTCGATACCGAGTTCACGATGCACTGATGCGAAGTTCGGTAAAACTTCAGCCCGACTTCATCGTCTGGCCGGAGACGATGTTCTCCTGGCCAGAACAAAGTGCGGCGGAGGGCGTGACTGACGAAGACATTCTCTCACAGATCCCGGCAGACGTTGTTCGTGATTATGGTAATCAGGCATCAATCCTTGCCGAGCCCTTTCGAAGTCGCGAAGTTCAAACGCGGCTGGCCAATGATGCTCAGGCCTGCGGTGCTGCGATCGTGATGGGGCTTGAAGCCATGGTTGCTGAAAAAGACTGGCTGCGAGTTTATAACGCGGCCGCGTTCGCTCGACCTGATGTAGGCTATGCCGGTCGCTATGACAAAATACACAGGGTTGTGTTCGGCGAATACATTCCTTTACGAGATCTGTTTCCCTGGCTGACGGACCTGACACCATTCGGTGCCAACTTTGGAATTGATGCTGGCACGGATGTGAAGCTGTTTGAATATGCTGGGTTCCGAATCGCTCCTTTAATCTGCTTTGAAGATACCGTTCCGCATCTGGTGCGACGCATGGCGAACCAGAAAGACATCGATGGCCGTCAATGCGACGCTTTGGTCAACCTGACCAACGACGCGTGGTTTCATGGTTCCAGCGAACTGGATCAGCACCTGATTACGTCTGCCTTTCGATGTGTTGAAACACGAACTCCCATGGTGCGTTGTGTAAATGGTGGCATCTCGGCCTTTATTGATGGCAACGGACAAATTCGTGAGCCCGATCAGATTCTGATGATGAGCGAGCCCCTGCAGGGACTGACTCCGGAACTTACTCCGGTGGCCGGGATGCGCGATCCGGAGACCGGCGTTTGGCGGCGACAGTTTTCCGGAATTGTGTTTGGACAGCTTCCGCTCGACCCACGAACGTCTATGTATGTTCAACTGGGGGATTGGTTTGCTGCCGCATGTCTGCTGATCACACTGGCGTGTCTCGGAATGTCGTTTTTGCGGCGAACATAGCTTCCCGGCAAGTGGTCTGCGGCTCACTAAATCGACAACCGGCAAGGGCACCTCGGTTTCGTCCCAGCGGGATTCCAGATTTCGCTCAACCGAAACCGTCAATTGACGAGCCACAACGTTGGCACGAAGATGCGAAGCTGCCGCAACTCCTTAAAGCAACGGTATCACGCACAATAACTTTGTCAAAACATCATTCAGGGTTGGTTATGGATTACAAGTTCGAAGGTAAAAACGCGCTCGTCACGGGATCATCCAAAGGGATCGGGGCCTCTGTGGCCATTGCCCTGGCTCGCGGCGGAGCAAATGTGACAATCAACTGCAGTTCCAGCGTTACTCAGGCGGAGCAAGTCGCGGAAACCATTCGCAAGATGGGCCGCAAGGCTCTTGTTGTGGCCTGCGACGTTTCTGACCTGAGCGCCGTGGAAGACATGGTTCAGCAGACCGTCAATGCTTTCGGAAGTCTGGATCTGTTCGTTTCCAATGCTGTTTACAGCGACCGGCAGTTAATGGTGGAAGCGGACATGGCCGGATTTCGCCGGACCATCGAAGTCAGCATGTGGGGCGCACTTCATGGCGTTCGAGCATCGTCTCAGCAGATGCTGAAACAGGGCAGGGGAGGCGCGATCACTGTGATCAGTTCACCACACGCCATCATCCCGTTTCCAACCGCCATGGCCTACAACATGTCCAAGGCGGCAATCGATCACATGGCACGGACAGCCGCGATTGAACTGGTGAAGTCCGGCATTCGCGTCAACGTCTTCCACCCGGGCTGGATCGACACGCCAGGCGAACGCAAATTCTTCACGGAAGAGCAGCTGAACGAAGGCGCACAGGGACTACCGATGGGCCGCATGGGCTCCGCCGATGAGATGGCTCACGGCGTCTGCTTCACTCTCAGCGAGGAAGCGTCTTACATGACAGGCACGACCCTGACAATGGACGGCGGTGTGGGCCTGCCATGGTGGTCAAAACGCACCGAAGGCAAGCAGTAAAACTGACGAAAGCCCGACACCAAAAGTGTCGGGCTTTCATTTTTATTTCGCCTGATCTGTTTGCCCCAACTGAGCAGAATCAGACACAGTTGCGAATCTGCAGGAGCTGCGCAAAAACCAATGGAAGAGTGATTTACGGCATGCCGCAGGACCCGTTCAAACCGTCAGCAGCAGCGACTGACGGGACTGCCGGGCTGCGAACTGAGGCGAAGTAGCGATTGTCGCGAATCCAGTCTTCTCGCGAATATGAAATCACAGACGAATCGGTTTCGCGAACTTCGATGTGAGACAGGCGGAATCCCATTTCTGTGATTTCAGTAAACATCATCCACGCCAGGTTTTCGACACTGGTCGGGCCGTTAAAGAGCTTCAGCTTGAAGTTTTCACCCGTTCGCCGGCAATGGTCTTTCAGCGTTTCATAAAGAGGATCGTTAATGTTGATCAGCATTCCATGATCGTACAGCGACTTCAGCCACGGTTCGACCTTTTCATCGAAGGCTCCGAACAGAGTGCTGATGTCACCGTCTCGCTCCACTTCAAAAAAGCAACGCAGCCCGTACCGATGGCCATGCAGATTGCTGCACTTGTCCATCAGCGTCTCGTTACGGTGAGCAGCGTAAAATTTATATTCTTTTTGAATAATCATGGTTGACTCCGGACATCAACTCAAGCAGGAGAGGTCTTGTACGATAACTCGCTTCAGGATAACAAAAAATCGGCCAACTTCCCGCGTCAATACATCTTCACACCATCGATTTTCAGGAAGGTCCTTCTTTGGTCGTCAATCAACGCCGTGCAAAGGGCATTCTCCAAATTGAGCAAACGAACAACAAGAAACTACTTTCGTCGCCAGATCAGAGTGTGCTCACACTCCAGGCTCTGCCTCAGCCGTGCCAATGCTGCACTTGCTGCGATCTCGGTGTCGTCGGAGTGGGTGTGGTTATAGGCTCATGCCGTCACCAAGGTATCCCAGCGGATCCCTCCGAGTCCAAGTCCCAGGCAAGGGCAGCAGGAATCGATTCCTCACGTAATACATCAGCGAGGAATCGCCGTCCCAGCGATAACCGGCGGAGAGGGTTTCGAAATCACTGGCAGAACCGGTCTGAACCGTGCCTGCACCGGTCATGAAGACTCGGTGTACCGCAGGAGAAAGCGTTTTCATGCTCCGCGATTGACCGAGCGCTGATGGCGGCCTACGACTCGTATTCATTAGGGTAGGTGAAGTGCAGGATGCTCGAAATCACGATGCCATATTCTGCAGCGACATTGATCAATTCGATCGGAATAACCAGCCCATCCGGTTACCACAGAATGGCAATAAGGGGACATTCTACTTTCCTATAAATCACAATGTTCCCTTTTTGCGATTCTCCAACCATGTTGCCAGCTCGATCTCGCTCTTGTCGGAACAGCCTGCGATAGGTCGTGTGCAAAATGGTGGAGAATGTAGAACAGAGTTTTTCAACCACGAAAGGCACGAAATTGACGAAAGGCATCGCCGGGAAAAGAGACGAGGACGTGAATCGCGATTTTGTTTCAATTGTTCTGACTGGCGTTCTTTGTGCATTGCCACTTTTTCGTGTCTTTCGTGCCTTTCGTGGTTCCAACCTGCGATTCCGGGTGCCTCGCTGCTGATCGGTCAGACGATAGAGACCGTCATACGAATACAGTTCATCGTAACCACTGAGCACTCCGTCCTTTCGCCAAGTGCGATTGGACGCTCGGTCGTAGCCGTATTGAATCTGAGCGAGCGTCGTTGAGGATGTCTTCCACAAACAATTGTCGACACGGCCACACCGATCCAGTCCCCAGTAGACGTCGCCGGTGTTTGGGTCATTGCCACTGCCAATCAGCGTCCACGAAATGCCCGGTTGAGCCGATGCCGCATTCACGAATCCGGAGGAACCCAGACACTGGTAGTCGACCAGATTGAAACCTTCGGCCGAGAACTTCATCGATTCGACACGGCTGGACGCGTCGTTTATGCCAATGGCCGTGCCGTAACTTTGAACCTGGCTGCGGCCATCGGGATACACCATCCCGTCATCCGAATCGTGTTGGGCGATCCGTTCGCATAGCTGTATTCCACTTTCGGTGTTGTGGATGTATTCACCAGCCCACCGTGTTCCTGGTAAGAATGCGTCTGCTGACCGAAGTCATTGTACACATTCTCAACCTGATTCAATCCGAAGTCCACGCGCGGATCGTACGAGGTTGTGTCGGCGGACTGCC
>Ga0335398_10007856_pt1 | contig 12871 bp, 11 predicted proteins | sample BON03_FD_205742 | JGI IMG/M metagenome (GOLD analysis project Ga0335398, IMG submission 205742) | Freshwater microbial communities from Lake Bonney liftoff mats and glacier meltwater in Antarctica - BON-03 (spades assembly) (version 2) | ecosystem: Environmental > Aquatic > Freshwater > Ice >...
TCATAATTAGGTGTCTTTGTGGATCTGACAGTGATGTCTCCCTTCGAAGCGTGTTTTTGTGACGTTGCATATCTCAAATTGATTCAAAATCACAATTCCGTATTGTACAATGAATGTACCATGAAAATACTTATATATGACACGCATACAGAACATGTGCTGTTTTGTAAACTTCATGGTGTTCGGCCGGCGTTTACTGGCGATATCTTGCTCAGAATTATACCTACTGTGGCGGGCGGCGGCGTTGTTGGCTCATAGAGTCCAGTATGTTGCGGGTTTGCTGCGACGCCGCCATGCCAATGTACTGGCGGTGTTGGTCGTCGTGCTGTTGCATGTGCCATGGGTTCAACATGTGTATGATGGCGTCCACGTCGGTGTCGGTGTCGGTGTCAATGCGTAAAGCCGTGTGGGGCGTGCACTGGTACGACATAAACACGCTATCGTAGCCATGCGCTTCGGGTAAGGACAGGAAGCCGACGCTGTGGTAAAACTTGAGGGTTCCGTACGTGTATTCGTCCTTGTCCACAGAGAGACCGACGCATTGCATATTGGGCTGGTTGTTGCAAAAGATCTTGACGTGCTGCATCAGCCGACTGCCGTGGCCGCGTGACACTGGGAACGCACACACGTTGCTGAGGAAGGCTTCATAGCTGGGGGTCGCGTCATAAATGCTGCCAACGTCGTGATAGGTCAATTCACAGGCGCAACAGATATTTTGGGATCCTGCGATGCGTCCTGTTAAAAGCACTGCACGTTGGCTTGCATTGCTCCGCAAGTAGTCGCCACAATCCTCGAATTCTGCTTTGTCCTTGTATTTGCGGCCAGCACGCATTGCCGCCAGCATGGTCTCGACGCATTGTGTGTAGTCAAAGTCGTCGTACCATGCATTGTAGTAATCGTCGTAGTCGTACTCCAGGAAATCCGGCTTGTAGCAGAACGACGCTGCACTCAACAGAGCGCACGCTCGTAACGTCGCAGGATCCACGTTGGACAACAACTCTTCGGTAAAGACCATGTCTTTGTCACACACCGCTTCAGCGGACAGTCGCGGTTGGGCTTGCGCCGCTGCTTGCACTTCGATCAGCATTCTCTCCCATTCTTCGATACTGGGTACATAGGTGCCGGCATCGGGCTTACCGTCGATCGTGTCGTTGGCATCCGACTCGGAGTTTGCGTCAGGATTGGTGGAGTCGTCGGCATCCGACGCTGAGTTTTCGTCAGATTCGTCTTGTAACGACACACTTGCCGTGGCATGCATGGTGGTGTGTTGCTTGCCACTACAGCGCCTTATATACCCAACTTGCTCGCACTTGGTAACATCGCATAGATTCAGCGTGGTGCTGTCTTTATCGTCGACCCTCACATTCAAGATTTGAACACGTGGTGTGTTTGTGAACGTGGTGATTTTGCACTTGCACCCTCGCAGCGGCAGTTCTACAGCTCAACATTCACTCGTGAAATCACGTATGACTCATACCCACACAAAAACACTTGAAAACTTCGAATATATGGGTCAAAAATCACAGTGTGACATGTTTTATGCTTGAGCCGAGCAACTATTATATATGAAGCAAAACAATGCTGAAACCAACTGTCCAAGAAAATTTTGCAAGCGGTGTACTAAAAACTCGTTTCACTCTCACAGTCGCTTGCTTGTATTCGGTCGTGACCGATAGTGCAAACTAATTGTCTCGATCCAGACATAGTGCGATACACAATCTCCAGCATGCGCAACGTGCATGAGGAGGAAGGCGAGAGTGACAACAACGAATATAATGATGTGTTTGCCGACAATGACGTCGATGACGTTGACAACATGCACGACGTTGACAACGGCCATAAAAATACAAACGACCCAGATGACAAAATCGACGATGAGGTGGACCGTCTGCGGGGCAAAGATGACATAAATGAAGATACAACACCGTTTGATACGGAGGTCTTGCACAGTCCAATGTATGTGGAAAAAGTTGATGCGCGAGTCACAAAAACCTCCGACGGTATGTGTATCAAAATGGAAGAGCAACAACCGCGATCCGGCTACTTGCGAACATTGTTTATGCACATACCAACAAAGGACGTTGCGGTGAAACGATTCGAGGTAATCGAATGCAAAGTAGACTGTAAGAATCCAAGTGCAGCGGAAAAACTACATGTACGATTTTCCGACATCCAAGATGCCATCGACTATGTTCGCAGCAAAAGTTCGGGGTTTGCGAATGCTGCAATGGACAAGGTCTGTCACACAAACACAAACGTGCGTACAAGTGCGACACTCAATGGCAAGCGGAAACGAGGACAGTCTCAGATCGATCACGAAGATGTAAAAGTTGCAGACACAACGGGTTCGGTAGGATTAAGAGGCAAAACACAAAAAGAACAGCACATTGTGTCAGGCAGGTGAAATTCGTAATCTGAACCTGTCGTGTTGCCACTCACAAAAGTGGCACATTACTGTCCACTGTCTGTGTATGCGCCAGATGTAACACGCATGATGGACTCATGTGGAACTTCTATTTGCATACAATTGGCAGGAATGTTCGAAATGACCATGTTCGTTCGTCGCCACTGAAAGAAGGATATATTGTGGAGTGGTTTGCCGACAAGGGATATGGATTTATCAAACCAGACAGCAGAAACGACGACAACGTTTTCGTACACGTCTCGCAGGTGATGCAACGAACCAAAATTGCTCGGGGTAGCCTTGTTTCCTTCCGTTCCAGCTTCGATAAGATCAAAAAGAGCGACACGGCATTTGACGTAGAGGTGTTGGATCGTGAATCTCGTGACACTAAACGACGATATGAAAGCCCGAAAGAGCAGCAATCACGTACAGAAAATATCCGACAACGCTACAACGAAGATATGGCCGACTACCAGCACCACCATGCAAATTCGTTTCACGCAACACAAACTATGTGGCAACGAAATCCTACGATTTCAAATGGTAAGAACTGAGTGTGATACAAATTGTTGATAGTAAGACAATTGGTGCAATGCCATGCATGTGAAGAGCGTATGGGTGCCCGGGCTCTTCGGTTGACTACAATGAATTGTTTTAACCTTGCAGACAACCAGTATGATCCCCGACGAGACACCGAATTCGACGAGTGGGGTGTTCCATTTCACAACGACTGTAACACGGCCGGAGAACGAGTAAATCAGCAGTTGCGGCGCGAACAGTCTTATGAAGACAGTCGATTCTACACGAGACAGACCACCGGATCTACTGATCAAGACCCTTCCTGTGCTTATGGTGGGACAGTGATTTGTTTGCTTATTTCCATCATGTGCCTGGATTTTTTACTCTCTATGTAATATTCTCGTTGACATTCATGTGCACATATCAGATCGGCGTCGGCGATTCTAATCGTGAAGTGAAACGTGTCTACGGCGGTTCAACTCTACAATCCCTTTCTCTCCAGATGGAACGTCCAACGTTCGTATGGCTTCTGCAATCGGCGCTCTTGCTCTCATTCGACTTGCACGACAAGTAATATTGCTCGTTTGAATGTAAATTTACAGGAATCTACATTTACTGCCACACAGTCACTCATTCGTTCCTTACAACTTGTATAATAAAAACGCTGTCAAACAAGGATTGTGCTACTCTTTCTCCACTTTCAACACAAATTGTATAGTTCGAACATGCACGACAAAACATTCGTCGTGGACATTTATATAAAAACACCGTATGTCGTCGTTGCGACTGTGACGGCCAATGCCGTCTTATGTAAAGCTCTCGATATGGCTTGTTCGCATTCGCAGTGCCGTACACGACGTTGTGGGTGAAGCGAAACTCAAACTAGATTGAAATCACTTTTAGCTGTTAGCAGATGTAAAGTCGTATTCTGTCTATAAAAGGAGAAATTGTTGTACGGTCTCCATATACAATCGGTGATATTTTGATGTCGCGCAATGATGCAACCGCGATGAAGATAACCTTTATCGATAACCATGAGAACAATCGGGTAGGGGCCGAACTTGAACTTTCCGATTTGTATGCCTGTAAAATACCATTACAGATAAAAATTCACAATGGTGCGCAGAAGACCAAGAAAGTGGAATTTGCCAGTTTTGAACATGCCTGGTGTGTGCGTAGGATGATCCGTCAACCACACGTGAATCAATCTCACACGATTGTCACTGTCGCGAACATGGAGCAGATTTTTGTAACGACACTTGCAGATGCTCTATGCTTCCTGACTCAGTTTGAACGTGGTGGAGTGTTTGCGTCGTGGTCCTCTATCAACGTCTACTACCCTATGAATCTCATCTGCACCAATGCCAAGGGTGACCACAACATTGGTCTCATCGCACGTTTTGTGTGTTCGAACAACCCGAAGGCGGATGGAATTCGGTCCAGAATCCGGGGTTATGCTGCCGATCGATGGAAAAACACGGGAGATTTAGTCGCACGCAGTATCGCCTGTTGTCTCTGGCGTGGATCGCCGAACTTGTCGGCGTACAAGAGCGGTCTCGCTGTGGTTGCGCGGGCCAAGTACCATAATAACGTGGAAATCAAAAACATTTTGTGCATGACACGCGGTATTCCCTTACAAACCACCTTTGACGCTTGTAGCATGGTGACTATGACAAGGAAAAAAACGTGTGTTGCATATATGCACACGTTGTCACACTTGGCGAAATGGTTGGATTGGCAGTTGTCGCCCGCTATGTTGATGGCATTCATTATGGCGTTGCATCCTCGCTTGGGTCGGGACAGTATTTTATCGTGCATCAACTTGGACACCCTGTTATGCATCATTACACCTCTCATCGACACTACCCAGGCCCGGCGCATGCAAAAGTTCTTTAACAAAACCGTGTCGTTGTAGATGGTACGACATCGGCGGACATCGGCGATAGATGTCTTGCCGTCATTGAAAAATTGTCACGATAATTCCCCAATTCACGCATTGCAAAATACATGTGAGTGCTACCATTACTCCTCCTCAAACACGTACGAGACACTTTTATTCGATTGTGAATAAACCCAACTGCTACACCGCGATATTTTGGCAACATGGGATTTACACGTCCACGTGTATTGAGTGTAGTGGTCTCAAGAATCTTATACACCTCATGAAGCGTGCGTGTGCCCGTAAGATCACCTCACACAAAACAAGTCAAATACAAACACACACGAAAGCGTACACGTTGGTTCGAATAGAGTGTATTTTAAAGCAAAATGGGTTATAACAAGGTTGAGACTCGTTTGAATCCTGGTAAACTTTTTATAACGAGAAAGCTTGACAACAATGTCAGCATGTAATGCGTCCCTTACGCAACTTTTTTCTTCCTGGATCGCGGCGTCGGCACTGTAAAAGTGGCATCCGTATCGTCATCTTCGTCTGACGACTCTTTCTGGATATTATCTTGAAATATGTCATCGTCGTCACTGTCGTCGTACATATTAGCAACCTCACTGTACATATCGGTACAATCGTTTAGGTCGGCACCATTCTCACGTGCGTCGTCGACGGTGTCAGGCATCATAGCCAACTTGCCTTGGGCCACAGCAGCAGCGGAGGCGGACATGGGTTTGAGACCCAACGAATTTTTCACTTTGTATCGAAGCGTAGGTAGTGCCATCTCATGAAGGACGTCCTCGGTAGTACGAGAATCCGCTGTGACCCCAAACGCCGGAGTCGGCAGTGTTTTGTTGGTCTTGATGGTTTGTTTGGGGCGAACTTGATGTGGCGCGACTGGTGCAAATTTCTGTGTCAGTTTGGGACGAACATGTCGCGCCTCGTCCGTGATATGAGAAATGGTTGTCGCTTTGCACGCAGCAGATTCATCCGTCTTGCTGCCACCGACGACGTCGAGCTTGATGGTTTTTTTCCATCTGATCTTGGGTTGGTCGGCCAGAACGCCTGCGGAAGTTGTGATGTCCTTACACACCACATTGTTATTTTCAACACTTACCACGTCAAGAACGGCCCGCATAGAGTCGAGCTCTTGTGTGATTTCAGTGCATTTTGTGTCGATGTGTTCGGCGAGTGTCTCTGCTGTCATTTCATTCGGTGGCAGTGTGTGCGCGTCCTCGTCGGTGTTGACAGGTCGATTTGCTGTGATCAAATCCGAAGGACAGTAGGTGGCTACCACTGCATCTTCAGGAAGGACAGTAGAAGCCAGCGGAGTGAAACCTGTCATCTGACGAAGTCGACGTGCTTCGACAAATGCGGCCTGCTTAGCGGCCTGTTTGGCAACTTGTTTGGCGGCCCGATTGGCGGCCAGTTTGTTCTGCCTCACGTGTTCGTATGTCTCTACGTATTCTGCTTGGTACACGAGATGTCGAGCAGCATCGGCGGAGAGAGCAACGTTATCACTATCAATCGTTGTGACAACAGTGTCGTTGCTGCTACCAGAGTCGTACTTTCTTTTCTTGCCAGCCAGATCCGCCTCACGTTGGACCATATTGACAAGCAATAGATTATTTGTCGCTTGCTTCGCGACATTTTCGACATTGCGTCGCTCAAAGTCCTTAGCAGCTTGCTTGGCAGCTTGCTTGGCAGCTTGCTTGGCAGCTTGCTTGGCAGCGACGTAAGTTGACCATTCCTGTTCAATGCGCTCGAATGAAGAGTCGATGTCGATCGCCCACATGGACTTGCCACTTGCCAAGTGAAGAAGATATGTGCGATTTTTGGTTTTGGAGTATCGACGGATCCAGCCGTGGCGCTCGCATGCTTCGTCGGGATGATCTGACATCTGCCATGTCCAATCGTTGCCGGGTCAAAAAACAGACCGCCACAACAGACGAATACAAACATGCAAGTAGAACGTGAATGAATAAACAAGAGCAACAGCAAAAACGATAAAACGTGCGTGCCAGTGCGGTGTCAAAATGAATGATTTCAAATCGTACTATATAGCCTTTTCGTGAATGCCTCAATTTTGGCTATTTTGAGCAAAATATAGTCTCACCACACAATGTCATTGACGTTTTTGACAAGTCGCCATGTCGCAGTTTGAGTCCGAATTGTTGTCGCACTCCTCGAGTCCTGCTACTATGCCATCTCCGCAGATGGTGCTGCATGGAGGATCAACATAATAACCTTCGAGTAGCATACAGGTAAAATCACTGCAGCACGAGGCTGTTGCAGTGTGAGCGGCACTTGCGTCACACTGTTCACCGAAATCAATGAATTTGTTGTTACAGAACGAAATTGCCACTGTTTGTTCGGAAGTGGCACAATGGGCGTCGCGATCCGAAGTACATGCAACTAGCGTGCTTGCTGCGTCGCAACTCAGACGACTAATAGGTGTACAGAATTGACATTGTCGTGTGTGCATGCTTCGGAATTCGACGCCCAACTTGCAATATCTACAGATCAAGGAAGTGCTGGAAATTCTGTACGACAGGACCGACACAAGACCTGGAAGTAATAAACTGCTCAAAGGTGTGGAACAGTCAGCAAAACGTACACAAACATACCCACGCTGGAATCGAATCGAAACACGTGAAACACTGCTGTGGCATGTTCGACACAACAGAGAAAAATTACCTGGCTGCTTGCTGACAATCAGAGAGCGACACGACGTTTGGTGATTCACGTCGATTGATGATGTCGAGGTTGCGTTGTACACTCAAAATGCTGGGTTTTGCGAGCAGAGGCGACACCCATAGGATAGCCACCCCGTTTGTCGACGGAATGGGTGCCATTATCACACCTGTTGCGAATTGAGCGTAGCGGTACCCCATCGCTTCGGCTACCAGATCGTAGAACATGCGAAGAGTAGCATCTTGTATGATTTTGGCGACGGTGGGTATCGCTACCAGTGCAGCGTTCGCAAACACGGGTAACATGAGCTGAGAAAACGTAGTACGCAAGCGCATAAACGTTGTAGAGTTGCTGTTGTAAGTAGTGCTGATCCTTTCTGTCGTGTGAGAGAACGTATGTTTGGTGTCCAAAAATGAAGAAACAGAGTCAAATGATCGAAACCTCCCAGATTCAAACACAGATGACAAAATAGCACATGTGGAATGTCTTACCAAACGTCGTGATGTGATCCATTGGTAGATGACAGACGGCAACATCGATCTTTCCGGGATGCAGATCGTCTGCAATCCTCGCCATGATGTCGCAGAAAAAATACCGGACAGCTGATTTATAAAACGTTGGATTCTCTCGCGTTTCCGCGCGGACAGTCGACCAGGGGTCATACATATTTGTTACGACTGCCAGAATGTCCGAGAAGAATGTTGTGGTCAGTGTCACGCTATACTGGATCCGATTGAAACCAGACACAACATCGATAGACTTGAGCGTGTGTTGAAAGATTCGTGCTATTGCCTGTTGTATTTCCGTTGTGCGAATATTGGTAGAAAATGCGACAAACACGAAGGAGCACACCTCGAAGTCCAACTCTCGGTTGTAATATATAGGAATGAATTCCACGAAACAGTCCACGACGCTCCCTTGAACGTTTTGGACACTTGAAAAATTGGTGGTCATGCTGGATGCCATTCCCGTCGCAGCACGTAAGAGGGTCGTTATTGCACCCTGATTCGTCATTATATTGGATGCATTTGTGTGCGCAGTAACATTATGAACGGAACTCACGCTCAAAAGCGGACATTCCAGACATCCTCTCTCATCCCGTTGTCCGACGGACGGGCCAAAAGTTCCTTGTGCACACGGTGTTGGAAATAATGGGTTGCGTCCTGCTGGACAAAAGTGCCCGACGGGACAAATCATACACACAGCACCGTCGAAATTATCCTCCGTGACGGCACGCTCTTGACGGTAAAATCCAGCAATGCAGACACATGCCAGCACTCTGGGAATGATTGGTACACTTGAAAACATGGTTTGAACAGGCACATACATATTCTTGGGACACACTTTACATACGCCGTCCATGGATTCATAGTGAGAGCTGGCACATAAACATTGCATGGTGAAAGGAGGTACAGGACTGGTCATAAGGTTCCTGCCTGATTGTTTGCAAAAACAACCTGCGACGCTTGGTGTACCTGGATGCGAAGTTGTTTTGTACGGACACGAAATCACTCTCGGCTGCGTCTTTGGATTACGTTCCTGTGGGCAATAATACCCAGTTGGACACGGAGAGCATCGCATGACACCTTGCCGCGTGGCCATCTCATCCAAGAATCCGGCCTGACACACGCACGCGTCGTTGTTTTGGTTCACCACTTGCTTGTAGAATTGTGTGCAACTCCCGACAATACCAGCAGATTCGGCCGTACACACTTCATCTCGAACACACGGTATGCATGGGCTACTATCGACAATATTTGGCATAGTATTGAGTTTGAAGCCTCCTGCACATCCACACTGCAAGATCGAAGTGCTCTGGGTGCCAAGTGTGCTTTCTCTTGCTGGACATGGCGTCATATCCGACACGCCATCGGTGTAGAAACCCACTGGAGCTTCATGGCAACTATGCTCGGTCAACATTGCACGCTGTTCAATCTCATTGCGCACCCTGACGGAAGGAAGAAATGCAAGTGCACTCACGACAGAATATAGTGTCGCATTGAAAAACCCAGGTAAGCATCCACAACTTGCGATACTTTCAGCTTTGTCGCTCATGGTACTCATGTTCATTGGACATTGTTGTTGGCGCGAATCTGTGCAGAAGAAGGGTCGATTGCATTCATGACAGAAACCCACCTCAGCGACCTCGATGTAATGATATCCAGGTTTGCAAATGCAAGCTGAGATTTCTACGGTGCCTCTCTGCTGCATGGTGCTCGAATGCAGTGGACAGTCGTGACCTCGACTATCGTGACAGTATTCGTCATTTGCACACAAGACGCAATGTGCACCTGCATTGTGTAACTTGTATCCTGGTGCACACTTGGATGCATTCGTACTTGAAGTAATATCGGTATTGCAAATGTCGACACCAGAGCACAATACACAACCATCGACTCCTTTTGCCACATCCGACATCAGAATGTTGTCGCCCAGTTTGTATCCAGACTGACATACGCAGGTAAAAGACGAGGCATGATTGGCCCATGCTCCAGCACCACATCGAACATATTTCAAATGCAAAATTCCGAAAGTCGTGCCGTCGGTGTCTTGAAATACTGCCTTTGTTTCTTCAAATATGTTGCGATATGCGATAAATTGTGTTGGTGATACCAAAATGTGATGGGAATCCAGTCGTATTGGCTGCTTCCATACATCTTGACACGCATGAGTGGTATGCAACAAAGACACGCTTTGCCAGCTTGTGAAATCAAAGCGTGCAAGTTCGGTTCCCGCTGTCCTCTCGCTAATGTTTGCGGGTGGATCGCAGAAAGAAACATAGGACTTATCACTGCTCATTTGAAGCGTGCTTGGACGAATAAGTTGCTCCAAAAGTGTTTTATTGCTTACGATTCGCGAGACATGTGTCTGTCCAGTCAATAATTCCAATTTGACGAGATCGTGGTATGTGTAATTTCGATTGATACTACGGTTCAACAAGGCGAGTTCGACCTGCACGATGGCCATGTCACTTTGCTGATAAGCCAACACAGAGAACTGCGACACTACGGGTAAAGTTCTGTAATAGCGTCCTTCGTCAAAATTCCATATGGGAGTCCACGTTTGGGACAGCAACGTGAGTACATGAGAGTCGTGATGTAGATTCATTTTCAGAATACCTCTGTATACCAATCCTTTTTGAATGTCCATCAACATGAGGTACAACACTAGAGGATGATCTGCATACAGCATCACTTTGACGTTATTTGCAGGCGTCCGCATGCCGTCGAAATCAAGAAATGCAGCCATTATCACAGTGTCAAAAGGCGCCATGTTTACGGTAACAATCGTTTCTTGTAGAGAAAGCGACGAGACTGCAATGGTCACGGCGTTGAGCTCATGGTCGTATATGAAAAAGTGAACCATCAAATTCATATTGCTGGAATTCAAAACTAGTACGGTGCCACCGAGAATATTCCCAACCTTTGCATGTTCCAAAAACATGTGGGATTGCTGTGAATCCACCTTCAGATGCACTGTAGCGACGTTCTGATTGTATTCATCAAATGAAATGCCGCGGGTGCTGGCCGAATTCGCAATCGAGAGGTCTTCAGGAGTGGATTCACATACGAACCCGGCTATCGTGCCCGTAAGAAGCAGTGGCACAAAAGGTGGCACACAAAAACAATCTCGGCCGCTCGTGGCTCGTATACTACTCGTAGTCGCACCCAAAGGACATGTTTGAGCAACACCCGAACCAATGCAATAGCTGCCTACCGAACACGAAACACACATGCGCTGGGTGGTGTCGAGATACTCTCCCGCTGCGCACGAAATGCTAATGTGACCGTGTGTACATTGTCGACCGCGCGGGCACACCAATAGTGTTCCACAAACCTGATCGCTGGCCGAACGACACGCGCGACTGTAAAAGTTGTCACTACTAATGTCAACACACCTGGTCTGGTTGTCTTTGTAGGAACCCGCACTGCATCGACAAGCCGCTTCACTAGAATGTCCTCCGCCATACGTACTCTGATTGCGTTTGCATTCGAATCGGGTGTCATGGATGCAATAAGAATCGGGTGGACATTCCTCACACATTCCTGTGACGGATTGTGCTAGAAATGAAGACGTACGCACAACTTGGCCCGGTGCACACTTACTTGTGAATTGTATCATCTGTCCCACGACATCACACAGCGTGCGTTGAAAACAGGATGCCGACTCTGTGCACGGACGAGTGCTGTAAAATTCAATGGGTGACGATGCCATTCTGGCGCTTTCATGCAACAAAGCATTGATGTCAACAAAAACGTGTTGAAGAATGTATCCAGTGTCAGCCACACAATATGAATCGGGACTCGTCAACGATATTAAACGTTGTACGCCATCAGAAGATGCACCCCATGTCGTTGAAAGTCTAGTATTCGCAGGACATGAAAATTGTCTGTTTGTGTGCATTGGACAAAATTTATCACTTGGACACGTAACACAGTCCGCATCTGCGTCGTTACTGCTTCTTTGGTGTCCTCGGAAAAACCCTTCCTTACATCGACATTCGAATTCTGTTCCTGCAGGAGCGTCTGTGATGAATAATGGCGTTTCGTTTTCATTTGGACACAGCAAGCTGTTTGCAGTCTGGGCGCATGCACTGTTTGTGTTAGACAAAGGTGTGATAATTGACATTTCGTCAATCTCTGCCCACACACTGTAACGTGTATTGGGAGGCAACATCGTGCGAGATATGGTGTATTTTGCTGGCGCTGAAGCCGTGTTGGATTTGCAGTACATCTTTGTTCCCGTCGCACGCACGATTGCGAAAGTTTCGTCGTGATACGGGAATGCATAACACAGGTCGCGTGTGGGCCGATATTCTGTGTGCGACAAATAATTTGCCGAGCATGGCGTCGACATAATCTGGAATAAAAATATAGCGACAGGAGGTCCACGATTGGACAAAATCTTCATCTTTCACTTTTTCCACCTCCGCTGTTATGTCGCGATGAATGCAGGTGTTATATACCGGGTAAGCTCAATACGACGGGTTCGTCCACAACCCTTTAAAGTGACATCATAGAGGATATGACACCAAGACTCTAGCGTGAGTGACTTTCCGAATTCGCTCACCACATGAACGTTTTTATTTATAAACCAACCAATAACCTAAAAAGTTCCAATTTGATAGACATCTACGTTGTTGCAGTGCAAAAAGGTTTCCACAAAGTTTTGCACGTAAAAGGCGCAGTCGGTTTTCGGACATTTCAAACACCCCTGCGTATCAAATGCCAGACTCGAAGCGTCTACGACCGAGCACTCGCAGTCCAGTGTTTTCTTGCTGGCGTCGACTTTTCGTTTCTTCGACTGTCCCACCTGATGTTCCGCCTGTATCAATTCCCGCAAGTATTCCTCGCTCATTTCACCCA
>Ga0335398_10007860_pt1 | contig 12863 bp, 10 predicted proteins | sample BON03_FD_205742 | JGI IMG/M metagenome (GOLD analysis project Ga0335398, IMG submission 205742) | Freshwater microbial communities from Lake Bonney liftoff mats and glacier meltwater in Antarctica - BON-03 (spades assembly) (version 2) | ecosystem: Environmental > Aquatic > Freshwater > Ice >...
TCCTCAAAAAGTGTTTGAACCTTGTTGTGGTAAAGGAAATTTTGTGTTAGGTATATTTGATAGATTTTATAAAGGTCTTGAAGAAATGTATCCTGATGAAATAGAAAGATGCCGTGTTATTATTACAGAGTGTATCTATTATGCGGACCTAACTGCGTTAAATGTTTTCATTACAACGGAAATAATGAAATGTCATGTCCAAAGCTATTGTGGGTTAGATGATTTAGATTTTGATTTTGAATTTAATAACTATACAGGAGATACATTAAAAATAGATGTTTATAGTATTTGGAAAATTAACAATTTTGACGCAGTTATTGGTAATCCTCCTTATCAACCTCCATCAAATGATAAAAAAGGAGGAACTTCTATATGGAATGAATTTGTAAGTTTATCGTTATCAAAATTGTTAAAAGAAAGAGGATATTTAGTTTTCGTCCATCCTGCCCTATGGAGAAAACCAGAAAATAAGATGAGAGACATAATGTTTAATAAACAAATACATTATCTTTCAATTCATAATGATAGTGAAGGATTAAAACATTTTGGTGCTACTACACGCTATGATTATTATCTTATGGAAAATATAGAGCCATATAAAAAATCAACAGTATATTTTGAGGATAAAAAAACACATGAAATAGATATTAACAATAACTTACCATTTATACCTAATTTTGGATGGTCTATATTTGATAAAGTATTTAATAAATTAAATGATAATGGTATTAAATTAATTGGAGATTCTGATTGCCATACTATGAGAAGTTATGTATCAAAAACTCAAACAGAAGTTTATGTTTATAAATTATTAAATAGTATATCGAACACAAAAGGAAAAACATATTGTTATTCATCAAGACCTCATAAATGTCAAACAAACAAAAAGGTGATATTTTCAAATGGAAGACATATTGTTCCTTTCTATGATTCTGGTCAATTAGGAGTCACACAAGGAGGACTATACACGATTGTTAACACTGAAAACGAAGGGAAAAAACTTGTAGAATATCTAAATTCAAATTTAGTTGTATATTTAATTAAAGCTACAAAATGGAGTAATTTCGAAACATGTAAGCAGTTGTTTTGGTATATTCCATTACCAACAGATATACATAATGTCAATAATACAAATGTAAATAACTATTTTGATTTAACACAAGAAGAAATAATAACAATTAACAAATAAAATATAAAATCTTAATTAAATTTAAATATATTATGAGTTCTTGTGTAAATACATTAGATTATAAAACACTACCTCCTCCTAAGAATAATTCATGATAATTATTTATTTCAGTTGGAAATTTAGAAATAAGATTGTTAATAATTTGTGTTTTTCCTCCAATCCATTTTAAAAATGGTTTCTGAATTTTAAAGTTTAATCCTTTTGTTTCTTTAAAATCCATATTTTTACTTTATCTATATTAATTCAAATAAATTAAAATCAATTTTATTATATATTATATAATAAATAAATTAAAATCAATTAAAAATTATATAGTATATTATAACACATTATATAATATATAATAAATAAAATAAAACATTATTGATACAGATATATTATTTATTGGAATCTTTTTATTTGAATATATACTTGATATTTTTTTTACCGAAGGAACAATAAAATGTATTCGTTCAAAAAAAACATTAGACGATAAGATTGAATTATTCATAATTATTTATTTTCATCATATTATACGTGTGTTTCTCATATTTGGGTGGATATTAATAAACAATAAAATATTACTTCTCTATATTTTAATGAATATTATTGCAATAATATCATGGAAGTTTAACGATCGATTAATTTATATTAAAATAATGGAAAGTGTTGAATGTAATTCGAATAAAATAAAACCATTTAATCATATTTTTAATATTCAAATAAATAAAAATAAATATTTTATAGGATATACCTTATTAGGTAGTTCAATCGCCTTATATAAAATTAATTTTTATTAATTAAAAATAAAAATAAAAATATTTTTATTTTTATTTTATTTGTAAATATAAAGAGTAGACAATTACATATCTAGTTCATAACCAGTATCATCCCCCATGTCACTAGAAATGATATTCATTACATTACTCTGTATAGTGATGTTACTAATACTGCAAACACCTTCCGTTGATTGTGACTCTTCAAAACTAGTTTGAATTTTTTCAGCGTCATTATCTTCTTTCCATTCTTCTGCATTCATTTGAGTGATTTTATCGATATCCAAAACAACTTGAAACGCGCTTGTTCCAAAATACCCTTCCTGTCCACACATGATATTTGCAGATACACCGCGCATATTATCTAATTCGGCATGTCTCGCCGCTTTCAAAAACATTTCAGGTGTTTCTTCAAAAGACGCTTTTGCGATAGGACCGATATTATCTTTATTAATTCCGTGGCGAAATATAGATACCATGCCGCTCTTATCATTACATGTCATGCGGTCACATAGAACACTTAGATGATGATAATTAATATAAGCACCATCAAATTCAATCACTTCTGATATCTCATTCATAATTGATTGCCGTGCTGCTTCAATTCCAAAGACACGATAAATCTCTTGAATATCATTTGTATAAGTCCGTGTTGTATCAATATAATCGAGACTTAACAAATCCATTAAATTTGAACCAACTGTATCAATAACCCAAGTTTCTTTTTTATTGTAAACACCATCTTCTAAAACGATGCTGTCCATAATTTTGCGAGGAATAACTTTATTGATATTTTTAATTCCTCTTAAAACCAAATTATTCAACAATTGTTCTTGAAAACTTTTTAATAAATAAATCTCATCAGATTGATCTAATGAATTTTGTATTTGTGCTGTTTTTTTCTTTGATGAAATAACATGATTCAGACGCAAACGAAATACCAACTTATCATTGTTATAATCTGTAAATACGCATGATACTTGGTCCCGATAAGTGTTTTTAATCGCGAAATGAATATCGTCCATTGATAACCCACGATCTAACATTTCTTCAGTATCGATCTCCATACGAATTACCCATTTAGATTTTGTAGTATTTTCATTATTTGAAAACTCACTGCCGTTACATTCAGTTAATAGCGATTCAAATTCTTTATATTGTTCCATAGTAGCATTATCTTCTTCAATCAAAGTATTCATATCATCTGGGTCAAACCATATGTGAATGGAACTGACAACTACTTTTAATTTCGTATGTTCAATCTTATTTAAGATTTTTTTTGCGTTTTCTTGATCTTGTTCTTCGTTTTTATGGAGGTATACTGTACATGCTGGTTGTTTTGGATTTTCAGATAATGATAATATTTCTTCGATCCGCGGCAACCCTCTTGTTACATTCGATTTACTCGCTACACCAGCAAAATGAAATGTATTCAGAGTCATTTGCGTTGTGGGTTCACCAATAGATTGAGCAGCAATCATACCAACCATTTCGCCTGGTGCAATAATTGCTTTTTTATAACTAGTAAAGATTGTCTGAATTAATAATTCTAAATTTACACGATTAAACCGTTTAACCATCAAAATGTCTTTAAGATTCAGGTAATAATAATACATTGCTTTGAATAATCTATTTGGGCGAATAAAATAGATTGAATCTATTTGTTTATAACCATTATCAATTATTTCAATCGCTTCAAGTGGTGTCATGTTAACTAATGAATTTCCATTCATATACAATTGTCCTTGGATATTATTAATAATATGTGTGAATCCAACAGGAATATTTACTTTATCATTTTCTTTATCGCCAAAAACATATTTTGCGATAGCATCTCTTTCTTGAATAAATTCATTAATAATTTCATTAATTTTTTGAGTAAGTTCATTATTTTGTTTTTTTATGCGAGGAATAACTGATTTTTCAAAATACACTGAATAAACAGATGATGATTGTTTCGCATTTGAAATTGTAGTTGTAATTGATGAATGAAAATGTCCGTAAATTTCTTCTAATGTCATTTTCACTAATGGTAAATATTGTGATTCAACTTTTACAGGATCAAATCCATCTTCACCGTATGAGTACTGAATGATTTTATTTTGATTATTTCGCACAGTCATATCGTATTCAACTTTCAAATCTTCCAAACCTTTAATTAATCGTCGTTGAATGTATCCGGTTTGAGAAGTTTTAACTGCTGTATCAATAATACCAATACGACCACCCATTGCGTGAAAGAACAATTCCTCAGGAGTTAACCCTGAAATAAATGAGTTTTCAACAAATCCACGTGCTGCAGGTGAATCGTCGTATTTAGTATAATGCGGCAAAGTTCTGTTTTCAAACCCATATGGAATGCGTTTATTATCAACATTCTGTTGCCCAACACACGAAATCATTTGTGAAATATTTAAATCACTTCCTTTTGAACCCGCATTTACCATAATAACAAATCTATTATCTTTACTTAAACTTTCTCGACCAATTTTACCAGCATCATTTACAGCACGACTCAAAATATTGTTTACTTGTGTTTCAAACTCTTGTTCATCAGTTCTTCCAGTTTTATTTACAAAAATACCTAAATGTGTTTGGTCAATTAAATTTTTTACTTCCATTTTTTTTTTTGAAATAACACTAGCGATAGAAGCATTTGTTTTTTCGTCTGAATTTAAATCACTGATACCCACACTATATGCGGAGGATTTCATGTATTCGGTCACAATATTTTGTAAATTATTAATGAAATCAATGGATTCGTGATTTCCAAAATCATTACATATACGCAACAACATTCCATTTGAACCACCACCAAGAATACCTTTATCTAATTGTCCACGAACATATTTTCCGTTTATAATTTCTAAAACAGAATTTGCGGTTTTGTAATCATGTTCTTCTTTAAACCCTTTGCTTTTATATTTCAAGGTCATGGGCGGTAGAATTTGTGATAAAATTTCAAAATTACTCACACTTTTTTTTGATAAATTATTTACATTTACTTTATTGAATGACATTAGCAGATTCATCGCTTCTCGTGGCGTAAAATTAATATTTTCACGAGTAAACCGGTATGAACCTAAAAGTGAATCTTGAAAAATTCCAACAATTGAACTATTATTTGCTGGACTAACAATTTGCCAAGGAACTGCTGCTAAATTTTTCAGTTCAGATTCACTTTCTACATCTTGCGGCATATGTAAATTCATCTCATCACCGTCAAAATCCGCATTATATGGTTTAGTATCTGCAACATTCATGCGAAAAGTATCACCGACCGGCATAATTTTTGCTAAATGTCCCATCATAGACATTCTGTGTAGTGTTGGTTGACGGTTAAACAATATAATATCACCGTCCATCATATGCCTGTGAACAATATCACCTAATTCTAATTTAATTGATTCTCTATCAACATACCTTAATGAAATATTGTCGCCATTTTTTTTTTCAAGAATTTTAGCACCCGGATGAGTATCAGGACCATTTTGAATTAATTTTTCTAAAAACTTTTTATTCATTTTATTTACAGTCACAGGTTTGGTGATATTTTTAGCAATTTTCATAGGAATACCTAATTCTTGCGCTCCTATATTAGGGTCGGGCGTAATGACAGAACGAGCACTATAATCAACACGTTTCCCCATCAAATTTCCACGAACACGACCGTGTTTTCCATTTAATCGTTCTTTAATTGATTTTAATGGACGACCTGAGCGTTGTGCCATTGGCGCTGCACCCGGAATAGTATTGTCAACCATAGTTGCCACATAATATTGTAATACTGCTGACCAATCATTAATAACATTGGTGCTTGCGTTTGTTTGAATCTTTTCTTGAAGGGTTTTATTTGCTTTAATAATATTAACAATAATATGAGTAATATCATCTTCACTGCGTTGTTGTGAATCGTGTTTTACGGATGGACGAACCGCAGGCGGTGGAATTGCTAAAACTTGACAAATCATCCAATCAGGTCGAGACCAAATAGGACTAAATCCCATAAATGATACATCTTCGTCAGATATGCGCCGAAAACATTTAACAATAACTTCTGGCGTCAAATTCATTGTTAATTTATCTGATTCATCTTTTGTTAAACCGTCAATATTGTCCCATTCTGCGATTAAAGTAGCAATACCCTCTTTTTTAATTTTATTTGGTTGTTTGCACCCGCAACCATCATCAGTATCTTCGCCACATCTTTTAATCTTTTTACAAAGATCATTTACAAAAATCCATCTATCTTCTGAAGACATTTCCAAAGCATGTTTATATTTATTTTTACTGATTAATAATTTACTACATTTAATGCATATACATTTAGTGATTTTAATAACAGTTGTTAAATACTGAATATAAAACAACGGACGCGCTAATTCTAAATGACCAAAGTATCCAGGTGTTTGCATATAATCAAGACCATCTGTTGGACAAACCAATCCGGGTTCAAGCACGCCCATGCGTGGGTCAAACATACCATTAATAACAGGTTTATTATTTATATATGTATCCCGACTCGTGATTTCAGCAACAGAACCTTTCCTAATTTCTTCTGGTGATAATATACTAAACTGAATCCCAATAATTTGAGAAGCATTTTTCTTAGAAATCGTTCCTTTTGTTCGTTGTGTCATTCTTATAATAACTAAATAATATTTAGATTGTTTTAACTCAATTTTTTAATTAATTAAAATTTAATTATGAAAAAAAATTAAATTTTAAAAATAAATTAATTAAAAAATTGATTTAGAATAATAAGGTTAAACAATATTAACCATATATTATTAATTATACACTAAACAAGAGTTAAAATGTCGTCAAATGATTCTAAAATGATTACTAAAACGAATTCTAAATCCTCAGTGATAAATGCGAAAGGACAAGATTCTCAAAAAAAAAATAAAAAGTTTGATAATCCAAAATCAAAAGCATCAACCAAAGAAAAATATAAAAATCATGTGTCTTCTGATGACGATGATTCATCTATTATGTCAGACGAAGATGATTATGAAGAAAATGCTATAAATATGAACGAATATAGAAAACTCCTTTCTGATTTGTTTCCTTCTAAATATATAAACCAAAAAGTAAAAGAAAACCCAACTTTATCATCCAAAAAAAATAAGCAACTCAATACAGAATTAAAAGGTGATAAATCAAATAAAGAAAAATTATCATCAAATGATAAAATATATGCCATTGAGAAAAAAAATAAAATTGAAAGCAATGATATAATTTCAGAAGATTCAGATGATTATGAAACATATTCAGACACAGACTCTCAAGCGGACGAAGATGAGGATGAAAAAGAAAATGTAGTAACAATGAATCTATTAAATAAAAATAAAAATCCAACAAAATTTAATATTATATTTACAATTGGTCGTGAAAATGAAGATGAAGATGAAGAAGATGAATATTATGATGAAGAAGATGATGATGATTATGATGTTGACGAGGATGATGATTCAGACTATGACGATGACTCTAATACTGACAATGATGATTATGAGGAAGATAAGTATCAACATAATACTAGAGGTAGTAAATTTAAAAATAATACAAAAAATAAACTACTTGTATCTGATGGTGAAAGAGTAGAAGATGATAAAGATGATAAAGATAAGAAAGATGAATGCAATCACGATAACGAATTTACAAATCAAGAAGCATTTGATAAATTCAATTTGATGATCGATGGATTATCCGCGACTGAAAAAAAGAATTCAGTTGTAAAACAGATGATTTTAGATATTAAAGAAAAAGAACAAACATTTAAAAAGGAAGAAGAACGAAAACATAAAAAAAACAAAATTAAAAACACTAAAAAATTTCGTGGATTACTTAAAGAAAAAAATGTGATGAATGACGTGAAATTCTTTAAAGAAAATATGACTTATGAACAACAACAAAATGTGATTAAAGAAATTGAAAATATTAAAAAGTTCTCTGATGTTGAAAAACCATATCGTCTTACTCTTTTAGAATCTGATATTCCCATTTCATTTAAAGCGTGTGCCTATAAAAAAATTAATACTTTAAAATATATGGAACCAGGCGCGGGTGAATATTATAAAATTAAAAATTGGGTAGATACATTCATGGGAATACCATTTGGCAAATATAAAAACCTGCCTTTAACAATCGATGATGGTGTAGATAAATGTCATGATTTTATGGAGAATGCTAAAAAAATATTAGATGATGCGGTTTATGGTCTGAATGACGCAAAATTACAGATTATGCAAATGATTGGTCAATTACTGGTTAATCCTTCATCCGTCGGAACTGCTATTGCGATTAAAGGTCCTATGGGCACTGGCAAAACTACCTTAATCAAAGATGGTATTAGTAAAATACTTGGTCGTGAATTTGCCTTTATTGCGCTTGGTGGTGCGACTGATAGTAGTTTCTTAGAGGGGCATTCGTATACATATGAAGGTTCTTCGTGGGGTAAAATTGTAGATATTATTATTCAGAGTAAATCTATGAACCCTGTTATTTATTTTGATGAATTAGATAAAGTGAGTGACACTCCGCGCGGTGAGGAAATTATTGGTATTCTAACTCATTTAACCGACACAACCCAGAATAGTAAATTTCATGATAAATATTTTGCTGAAATCGATTTTGATTTAAGTCGGTGTCTTTTCATTTTCAGTTATAACGATGAATCAAAAGTGAATCCAATTCTTCGTGACCGAATGTACCGCATTCATACCAAAGGGTATGACCAATCACAAAAAACAATTATTTCAAGCAATTATTTATTGCCAACTATTCGCAAGCAAGTAAAATTTAATGAAAGTGATATTGTTATTCCGGACGATACAATCCATTATATTATAACAAATCATACAGATAAAGAAGATGGTGTGCGAAACTTGAAACGATGTTTAGAAATAATTCATACCAAACTGAATTTGTATCGTTTAATGAGACCAGACACTAATCTATTTGAAAAAGACATGGCAATGAAAGTTACATTTCCATTAACAGTTACAAGTGAGATGGTTGATAAACTTATTAAAAATAACACTGAAACAGGTGCTTGGGCGAATATGTATTCTTGAATTTATAAAAATAAATAATATAAATATTAAAATAAAAATAAATAATATAAAAATAAATAATATAAATATAAAAATATAGTTATATTATAAATAGAATAATATGGAAATGAGTAAAAATGTGACTTTTTTAACAAAGATTGATACCACTGTAAAAAATATAATGAAAGACGGAAAAATTGATCATTTTGATATTCCCGATATTCTTCTACTTATTACTGAGTTGGTATCTAACAGTGAACAAACCAAAATTACATCTTCTGAACTAGAAGAAAGTATTAATATGCTGTATGCATATATTATGGAACATTATAAACTTTTTCCCGATGATGCTGCTCAAAAAGAATCTTTTAAACGTTTATTTGATATATCGGTAAGACTTATTATGTTTCAACCTAATATTAAAAAAACATGTAAATCGCTTTTCTCTTGTATTTTTTAAAAAAAATAATCAATATTTTTATACCAATTATAAATATTTTGATCATTTGTAATAAATCTCAATATCTCTCCACTTGTTAAATCCAATCGTTTAATTTTTACAATATTATCAAGAGATTTACTATAAAAATCAAGTAAATAATCAAACAATTTATTATAATTTAAATCATTATATAACGCGATTGCTTCCTTTCTTACCAAATCGGGTAAATCTACTAAAAAAAATTCAGTTTTAATATTTTCACGAATTTCATCACCTGTATTTAATCGTGAAATAATTCGCAATAAACCTAATGTATTTTGGTTTAAATTATTTTTAATCGTCTTTATTACTTGTTGTTTTTGAATGTTAATCATTTCGCGAGTTAATACCGGAGAATAATCATGATAATGATTTTCTAAATCATCTATATTATTGTTTATTATGTAGTAAAAAATATTAAATAATTCTATTAAAACACGCTGATTATTACCATTAAAACATAATTTATAAGGGAAAAAACATGAAGTCTGTGTTAAATCAATTTGACATCCATGATTTTCGCGTGCAGACAACCCATAAATAATATGGGTTAGATGATTACTAATTTCTTTATCAAAATATTCTGCTAATAATGAATTGTCACGTCCAGTGAAATCATGATAAAGAGTAGTAACGTTATTTTGTATCGCATAATTATTTAAAATACGTAACTCGTGTGTTATGTCAATGCCATAACTAATAGTATAATACGGTTTACAAAAAACGGTTTTTTTATAAGTATATAAATTAATATGTAAATTATTATTTGAATAATGTTGCGTAATTTCTGGATTAAATAATTGATTTTCTATTCTATTTAAACCAAAATCATTCACCATATAAGGCGGTGATTCTTGAAATGAGTCAATTATAATTATAAATAAATGGAGGTGTGGTATACTATTTTTTAAATACTGTAAAAAAGGTGGAAACTGGTGATAATTTTCTAATAGCAAAATATTATTATTTACATACGCAGACGCGCCAACTCCTGTATATATGAAAACAGGTTCTGACAAATGAGTATTATTTATTTCACTGAAAATATGAGATAATATAGTATTCATGTAGTAATAATTTTTATATAATTATATTTAAGTGTATTTAACACTTCCAACGTGAACCACACGGAATACAAGTAACAAATGTTGTCATTGGTTCATCTGCCGAACGTGTTTGAAGTTGATAATAACTACATTCTTTTGATTTACATTTACGGCAAGTAAAATTATCAGTGGATGCTTCTAATTTTGGCGCATACCTATTTTCGTCAATAATTTTTTTAGATTCAATTAATTTACTCCATTTTTCAGGAAGCATTTCTTGATGAGTCATAAACGCAAATTCATGCGGTTTGATATTTTTGGATAAAATACGGGTTTTCATTTCTTTATTTTTTAAATTAAAATAAATTGTGCGCAATCTATCAATATATAATTGTGTAAAATATATATTATCCCATTTTTTAACTATATTTTTTTCTTCTGCCTGTTTAATACAATAATTGTATATCCCTTTTTCAAGATTACTTGCCATTTTTTCTTGATTATCTAATAATAAAGATAATTTATTAGAAACATTTTCTCGGAATTGTTTAGAATTATCAATAACATACATTTTTAATAAAGGAATTAATATAGTCAATCATAAAATGTTTATATTATTTCAATTTTATTATTTATTATTTATTTTTTATTTTTTATTATATATTATATATTTAATCATCATCCGAATATTCATAATCAGATTCTTCTAATTCATTACTATCATTATCACGCGAACAATCATGATCGTCGTCATTATCTTCATCTTCATCATCTTCATCATCATCTTCATCTTCATCGTCTTCATTATCTTCATCGTCTTCATTATCATTATTATCGTTATTGTTATTGTTATTGTTATCTTCATTGCCACCATTATCTTCATCACTTACTGCAGCAAAATCTACTATAAATCCATCCTTTAAATAACCATGCTTTGTTTTTAATTTTTTATCTATATTTTCTAATTCATCTTCACTATATTCTTCATCCTCGTCACCAATATTTTCAAACCCTCCAAATAATTTTTCATATATTTTCATCCACAATGAAGATTCTAAATTAATAATATTTCCATCTTCATTTCTGCGAATAAGTAAACAGGTTCCGAAATATAATTCTTTATCTACTGGTGGAGGAAAATCATATTTATTTTCATTATTTGCTTTACCATTATCTTTTGCCCATAATTCAATAATATATTTCTCTCCATTAATATTATCTTTCCACGTTGTACGTTGGGCAAAGTTATTTTCAGAACGAAATCCACATTTTTTATATAAAAAATCAAAAGAAGTTTCTTGTGCTTTTGTTTGTTTAATTACTCCATTTACTTCAATTAAAAGGAAGGTAATCATTTTATAAAATTAATACGAATCAGTTTAAATAGTTTATAGATTATATATATAACTAATCGCGATTATTTGGCGAAATAATCAAATGAAAATATATTTCCCTGGTATTCCCATATCTAAAATCAATAAAGAATATATTAAAAAATATTTAATTAAAGAAGATAAAAAATATTTTTTACTCTCTTGTGAAGGGTTCATACAGGTTCAAAGAGAGAAAATGTATAGAATATATACATCTGAATTTTCATTAATACATGAAAAATTTGATAATTTCGAAATTATCATTGATAGGAATAAATGGATAAAAGAAGAAGAATGGTTTCAACTATATCCAAATGTTATTGAAGAACATATAGAATTTCTTACGCATCAGTTGCGAAAAGGGTCATTCGTTGAGTTCGTCATTGAAAAAAAAAATAATAAAATAAGTGATTTTTATTTTTTATTAAAAAATAATGAAACAAACATTAATAATAATATAACTATTAAAGAAGATATTCTCTCGTTTTTATCACAACTAAACTTATGTGAATAATATATATTATATATAAATCATGGTTTTTTCAACAATAAAGACATCTTTATTTTCATTATTATTTATTGCTTTAATTCATTATTTATTTATTTTTTTTAAAAATATGCTTACTGTTCCAAAAATAAAAGATTTAGTGAATAGTCCATCTGAAATATATAATGAAATTTTTGATACAATGCAAAAAAAACCATCGATGAAAAATAATAATATTAATAATAATAATAATAGTAATAATCAAATTCAAGATAATATGAATTCAGAATTAAGAATTTTTTTACAAGATTTAAAAACATCTAAAACGGACGATCATAATAAAGAGAATAATATGGGTTCTACAAATGTAATGGGTTCTACAAATGTAATGGGTTCTACAAATGTAATGGGTTCTACAAATGTAATGGGTTCTACAAATGTAATGGGTTCTACAAATGTAATGGGTTCGACAAA
>Ga0335398_10007863_pt1 | contig 12860 bp, 8 predicted proteins | sample BON03_FD_205742 | JGI IMG/M metagenome (GOLD analysis project Ga0335398, IMG submission 205742) | Freshwater microbial communities from Lake Bonney liftoff mats and glacier meltwater in Antarctica - BON-03 (spades assembly) (version 2) | ecosystem: Environmental > Aquatic > Freshwater > Ice >...
CCTTCGACCCGGGCCAGGAACCGCCCGTTCGGCGCCAGATACGACACCGTGATCCCGGCCTCGGCGCAGGCGGCGAGCAGGGCCGGAGAAGCGCCGGCGCGTCCGAAACTCACCAACCCATCAAGCATATGCAGCGGCGCCCGGCCGCGTTCGGCGCCATCCACCTCGACCACGATGTTCGCGCCATCCTTGCGCAACCAGGCATCATCGAGCGTGACATAGAGCGTATTCAGCATCCGCCGCATCGCCCACCCCCCGTCATTGCGCGAGTTGCGACGCCAACCAGCGCGCGACTCGCGGAGGTTTGGCGAGCCGTTCCGGCTGGCACAGGTCTAGGAGCGAGCAGCGCCGGCACCACGGCCCGAAGACCGGCGCCGGCGTATGCCCAGCGGCGATGTTCGCCCGCGCCTCGGCCGCCACCCGTGCCGTCAACGCGCGCAACTCGGCATCGAAGGCCACGCGCAGGCGGCGACGGGTCTGGCCATAGAACAGCGCGCCCTCCGGCACCGGGGTGGCGAACATCTCCTCAAGGCAGATCGCCTGGGCGCACAGCTGAACCTCATCGGCGCGATGGGATTTCGGCTTGCCCCGCTTGTATTCCACCGGAAACGGTTGCGGCGGTTTGCCCGAGAACTCCACCGCATCGGCGCGGCCGACCACGCCGAGCGCCAGCGAACGGATCAGCAGGCCGCGCGCAACCCGCACGCCGGGACGGGTCTCGGCGCGGCCGGCATCGACCCGCGCATGCAGCAATTGCCCTTCCGCCGTGGCGCCATCCTCCGCCCACAGCCCCTCGACATGGATCAGCGCGCACTGCCGCGGGCAATAGAGGTGATGCTGCAACGCCGAGAGCGGGATCAGCGACTCCTCGGTTGCTTCATCGGCCGGCGGCACCATCGGGCGGCTACCGCTCGATCAATTCAATGCCGTCCGGCAGTCCGTCGCGCTCGATGGTGATCGCGTAGTCCTCGAAGCGCCGCGCCGGCGGCCAGTTGTCGGTGCCGCGATCGCCGATTTCGTGGCGCTCGCCCAGATACACCCGCCACGCCTTGACCCGGTCAAACAGCAAATGGGCATGAGCGTTGCCGAGCGCGGTAGCGTGGCGGAAGATCACCAGCTTGCGGGTCGTCATTTCGCCGCGGGCGGCCGATCGATCATGCTCGAACATGTTCTCCAGCGCCTCGAACAGCAGTTCGAGATCGGCGTTGGAGAAGCCGGTGCCCTTGGTCGGGTGGGAGGCCAGCGGCGCCGAGACGAAGCCGTGCACGCGATAGAGCCCGTAGGGCACGATGTGCTTGCGGCCCATGGTGCGTCCCCCCTTGCTCTCATTGTCCGCCTCGGTGGTGGCGGCAAGCCGGGTGATGGAGATTTCGAGCGGCATAATGGCTTCGAGCGAACGGGCGAAGGCGATCTGCACCGGTCCGCGCACCTGGCCAGCATTGACTCCGGTGGTCATCACCGCGCCGAAACTCCGGATATCCCAGAAATTGGCGCACATCCAGCGCGTCAGGGCCTGCGCCTTGGCCACCTCTTTCGGGAGGCTCTTCATATCAGCGGCCTTTGTGACATCCGGCAGCACCGCCGCCCAGCCGCGCGCGTGCTCCTTGTTGAGGGTGGCGCCATCACGCATGTAGATCTCATGGCCGGGCTGATCGGCGCGGGCCAAGGCGACGTAGTTGCGGATTTTGCGCTTCAGTGCCACGTCGGACACCAGCCCCTGGTTGGTCTCGGGGTCGAGCCGCGGCATATTGCCGGCATCCGGATCGCCGTTAGGATTGCCGTTGATGACGTCAAAAAACAGTACGAATTCATGCCGTTGTGTCACCGGCGCGGTATCAGGCGTTGTCATCATCGTCTCCCTTGATGTCTTCGACGTCCTCGACGACGCGGCCGGCGAACGCGCTGCGGCGCTGATGGTAGTAGCCGATGGCGAAACGGCCTTGGGCTTCCAGGCGCAGCGAGCGCGGCATCTCGGGCGGAAGATGGCTGACGATCTCGTCGATCTCGCGCTCGATCCAGCCGCCCTTGCCCTCCTTGCGCAGCTTGCCGAGATGGCTTTGCACGCCGCGCCACAGCAGCGGGAAGACGGTAGCCGGGGTGGCCGAGGCGGCGCCGAAATAGCGGTCGCGGATGCTGGCGTTCACCCGGCCGAGGGCCAGCTTCTGAGCCGTCTCCATCACTGCGAATAGCCGACCCAGTTGGTAGGCCGGATTCGGGTTGTCCTTGTCGAGGCTCACTTGGGTCTCCTCCGGTTCAAAGCCCAGTCGGTGGTCGCGCGCGAGGCAGGCACGGATGGCGGCCGCATGCCAGCCCGAGCCGGCATCATCCCCGGCGCGCAGCCGCATCAGCGCCGCCGTCAGCAGCGTGCGCGGATAGCGGGTGCCGGTCAGCACGGCGCGGGTCATTTCTCCGGCCAACAAAGGCGGGATGTTCTCGAACTTTTCCTGGAGCGCCGTGGTTTTCACCAGCAGACGCTGTATTGCGGGCGGGCGGACGCGCCAAGGCGGCGGCTCGATCCGCAGATCCTGGAAATGCTGACCGAGCCGGCGCGCCAAGGCATCGAAACTGTCATCGAGCCAGAAGCGGACCGACAGCCGCGCCGCATTGGGGGCCAGCCCGAGCACGTGGAAGCGCGTGCCGGGACGCAGATCGGGCGCCAGCGCCTCGACCGGGCGACCATGGGCCACCGCATCGAGCGCATCGCGCAGTTTCGCGGCTTCCTCCGCATCTTCATCCTCGTCCTTGACGATGGCCGGTGCAAACATCGCCGCAAAGGCGTCCTCCGCGGCACGCGCGGCCACTTCGCCGACGCCGCTGGCGTCCGCCCAGAACGCCACCGTGGCGTCGCCGATCTTGATGCGGTTGCGGGCCGCGTTGCGGTCGAGCAGTCGGTTGAGCGCGGCGCCGTAGCGGAAGGCGGCGGTCGCCGAGGTCGGCGCGTTGCCACCCTGCACTTTGCCGTAGGATTCGAAGGCATCGAGGTTGAACGACACCAGCGGCACCTCGGCCGAGGCGGTGCCGTCGACACCCTTGATCTTGGGGTGCAGCCGCGCCGGCGGCAGATGCGCGCCGGTGACCAGACAAAACACGCTCGCCTCCGCCGGCCCGCTGCCGCGCAGACGCTCAATATGAGCCGCGGCGGCCGGGCGTTCGTGCAGCCAAGTCTGCTCGTCGCCGAAGCGGAAGGCGACGTTCCAGGCCAGCATCGCTTCCGAGAATAGCGGCGCCATGAACTGCTCCGGGGTCCAGGCTTCGAGAAAGCCGCGCAACGCCACCAGCCCGGGGTCGGTCTCGTCGCGCAGCGTTGTCAGATGCAGCGCCTTGAACGCGGCATGGTCGCGCGCCGTTTTGCCCGCGTCCTTGCTGCTCACGCCCAGCGCATAGGCGGTGTTGTCCCACAGGAAATAAGGCGTGGAACCCTGACCCGAGCGGCCGAACCACTTGGGCACCCGCAACGGCCGCGGCTTCTTGCCGCCCGCGTCACGCAACACGGTGACATCCAGCACACCGCCGTTCTCGGCGAGTTGGATGACGAAGCCGATCGGCTCCACCGAATAGCCCGGTGGCACCACATCGCCGCGCCGCGCTAGCCGCTCGTAGTAGCTGTCGAGCGCCTGCAACACCGTCATGCGACGACCCCTTCGGCGAGGCAGGCGTTGACGTCGAGCACGCCATCGGTCAGTCGCGCGCGAAAGAAGCGCGACGTCGCGCCATCGGCGAAATCGATATCATGCAGCATCCAGCCGAGATCACGCTCGCGTTGCTCAGGCGGCAGATTGGAGGCGGGAAGCGCGTCATCGGGGCCGATCAGTTTGAAATCAGCGACGAATTCGCGGGTGCCGAGGCAGGGCCGGTGAAAACACTGTCCGGCGGCGGCGCGGCGCTGGAACATCGCCAGATGCTTGGCCGGCGTGTCTTCCGCGGACGCTTTCGCCGTCAGCTCGAAATGCGCCTCGATACCATAACCGACATCGCGCAGCAGGGTCGTCGCCCGCTGCTGCCGTTCAGCCTCCACCTGCAATCCCAGCCCTATGGTTGTGCCGTTCTGCCGCGCCCGCTCGGCCGTGACCGCGCTGATCTTGGCGCCCACCTCGTTGCGTCTGATCGACTGGAAACGGATCGGCTTGAACACATGGATGCGATCGATCACCCATACGATCGCCGGCTTCCAGTGGATCGCCTCCAGAATACCGCGCGCCGCCGACGGCGTCATCACGTCATAGGAGACCCGTTCGACCTTCATTTCAGGCCGCGTGAAGCAGGCGAATTCGCCCCACACATGCAGCCGCACACCGTAGGACATTTGGCCTCCAGAACCCTATCGAGGCTCGCTGTTTTTATAGCAATTCAATACGACTTCGATTGTCGAGCCCCTTTCAGCAACCACCGACATGACGTGCGGCAGTCGCTGAAAGGCTTCGCTTGAAGTCACGTCTCTTCATAATCAGAGATAGGTTTCGATCCACACCCGGCTGCCGCGTGCGGCGCCGGGCGACTGGTGGAGGCTCTATGTCGACAACGACCTCAATCCCTGACGGGCCGAATGTGAGGTTGATCCGAATGCGAAGCGGCCGCTGCTGCATAAATGTCACTCCGTTCAACGGTCATCTAGGCGAGCAGCACGGATGAGTCAGGAAATCGTTCGTTATAAGTGATAGGAACAACAGATCCTGAGCTATGGCACCTACCCGATGACATTGCTCTCCGCCGCCCGCAGCAGCGGGTCGGTGATATCGACCCCAGTCGCCGGCCGGTAGTGTTCCAGATCGGCAAATCGCAGCAATTCGTTGCCCAAGCCAGGATGCACCGGGCTCAGCACCCCGCGCGCCAGCCAGTCCAGCCGAGGCTTCGGCGGGATCGACACCACATATTGCTGCAACCGCCGCAAGTCGCCGGCCAGCGGCCGTTCCATCGCCCCTATCCGCCGCAGCAGCGCATCCGCCTCGTCGTCATCGGGCCTCGATCGCCACGGCACGATGACGGGTTCCATCACATCGTCGATCATGCGGAAGGCACGGGCTACGCTGGCGAACGGGAACTCGAAACTGCGTGCCCGTTCTTCCAACGCCGGCAGGATCGGCCAGACCTGACCATCCAGCTTCGGCGCGTCAAGGGCAGCATCCCCCTTCTGCCAGTAGAGTTCGCGGAAGTAGGCCTCGATGCCCGCGAGCCCGAGCGGGTCCGAGGCATGCTGGCGTAGCGCGCTACGTCCCGCCTGCAAGGCCGCTTCGAGCGGCCGTGGCGGCTTGGCCTCGGCCGGTTCGAATACCACCACCCGCCCGCTCGTCAGTTCCCCCTCGCGATTGCAGCGACCAGCCGCCTGGGCGATCGCGTCGAGCCCCGCCGTCGCGCGCCAGACCTCTGGGAAATCGATGTCGACCCCCGCCTCGATCAGCGATGTGGCGACCAGCCGCACCGGCAGCTTGTCCTTGAGCCGCTGCCGCAGCGCCAGCAGAACCGTGCGCCGATGGCGCGGACACATCAGCGTGGTGAGGTGCACGGCGCCCGGCAGTCCCGCGATGCGGTCGAACAGGGCCCGGGCATGCGCCCGGCTGTTCACGATACACATCATCTGAGGTTGGCTTTCGAACCGAGAGGCGATGGCGGCGTCATCCACCAGCCCCTCCAGCCGCTCCACCGTCACCCGGCGCAGGGCCGCAAACAAATGCTGCGGATCGGACGCCAGTTCCCGGCCGGCGTCGAGATCGAACCATTCGTCGATGCGGCGCAGCGCCGGCTGGGTCGCCGTGCACAGCACCACGCTGGCCCGGTAATTGGCCGCCAGTTCCTTCAGCGCCGCCACGCAAGGCCGCAGCAGATGCAGCGGCAGGCTTTGCGCCTCGTCGATGATGATGACGGCGCCGGCCAGGTTGTGCAGCTTGCGGCAGCGCGAGGTGCGTGCCGCAAACAGGCTCTCGTAGAACTGCACCGAGGTCGTCACCACCACCGGCACGTCCCAGTTCTCGGCCGCCCGGCGCAGCTTGCCCAGGCCGTCGGCGCCCTCGTCGCCATCCGCCGCCGCCCGGTTCCAGTCAAAGCTCGCGTGGTGTTCCAGAACGTCGTCGTCCGACCTCAATGCCTGGCGAAAAACCGCGGCGGTCTGCTCGATGATCGAGGTGAACGGAATGACGTAAACCACCCGCCGCAACCCATGGTGCACTGCATGCTCTAGGCCGAAGGACAGCGACGCCAGCGTCTTGCCGCCGCCGGTCGGCACCGTCATCGTGAACAGCCCAGGTTCTGAGGCCGCTCGCGCCACGGCGTGATCGAGGATGGCGCCGCGCAGCGCGTTTAATGGTGAGGCAGGGACAATGGCGCGCATCGCCGCCATGGAGCCACGTAGGCGATCGCGCAACTCCGCGACCTCCCGGTATCCGCCGCGCGCCAGCTTCGCCGCGCCGCCGTCGTAGAACCGCTCGGTCTCGAGGAAATCGGCATCGACCAGGCAGGAGAACAACATGCGGATTAGCAGCGCCGCGCCGAACCCCTTCGCCCCCGTCGCCACCGGCGGTCGGCCCAGCAAGGCCGCGGCGGGTGGCAGGAGGCCGGAATGATCCTGCCAGCCGCCGTACGCGGGAAACCGGTAAGTCGCAGCCAATCTCCCCGCCAATTGGGCGTAGTCGGCCAGCCCCGCATGATGGCCAGCGATGAGGAAGGCCAGTATGCGGCCGAGCGACCCAGGATACGCCGCCACGGCTTCCCAAGCGCCAGCCGTCGAATGATCCGGACCCTTGGTTCCGGTGCCTCTGATATAGCCCTGGAAATGCGACGATGCCTTGCCGATGTCATGCAGCACGCCGGCCACCCGTGCCAACTCGGCCCAGCCAAACGCCGCCGCGAACCCGGCCGCCCGCGCTCCAACCGCCTGCAAATGCTCACCAAGAGGCTCCCAATCGGATAGAGGCTGCCCGGCGCGCGAGTGGGCATAGTAGTGCCTCTCGTTGGTCAGCAACATTTCCGAATCTTTCCGGTTGCATGCCTCTAGCAGGACAGCGCCCTAAGCAGGATGCGATACGATAGCGATAGCCATGTACCTCTCACCGCCCATCATACGCGAGCCATACCTTGGTGGCACGTGCGACGTAGATCACCCAAGCACGTGTCGAACCTGCAAAACCGCAGGATTCCTAGACTTTCCACGCCCCACTCCGCCGGAGAGCGGTTCTCGCATCGCAACTGGCGGCCCAGGGAGGAATCGAACCGGCAATCCGCACGTCCTGACCAACGCATTGATCTACAATGGGTTTTCGTCGCCATGCTAAATCGAGCTAGGCAAACCGTCCGGAGACTTTGGCCCTCCAGAGACCCAAATTCGGCCATCTGGGCTCGACGCCAGTCATACCGCCTCCCGCCAAACCCTTCTGAAACCTCGCACTTTTCTGACGTGCAATGACCCTAAGAGACGGTATCGCTGTGGGGAACTGGCTGGGGCGGGAGGATTCGAACCTCCGCATGGCGGAATCAAAATCCGCTGCCTTACCACTTGGCGACGCCCCATCTGTGGCCGCTATTAGAGTACTTTGGCAGAAAGTGGTATGGTCCCTTCGGCAGTTCAGGATCGCTCACCCGCAAATCCCGCTGCCGCCCCATACCCATCGATCGGGGCGCGCCAGTGTGGCCGCGGCATCCGCTGCCGCCTTACTGTTATCGAACAATGCAAAACAGGTGGCGCCGCTGCCGCTCATTCGGGCAAGGCGGTTGCCGGGCATGGCCGCAAGGGCGGCGAGTGTCTCACCCACCGCCGGGCAAATGGCTGCGGCCGCTGTTTGCAGGTCGTTGCTTGCCCGGCCCAGGTCTTTGGCCATCGCCTGTGCGCTCGGCCATGACGGTGGCACGTCTGCTGGCGCAGAGTAGCCGGCGCCCGAAGCGGCCCGCGCGGCGAACACCGCCGGTGTCGGCACTGCGATGCCGGGATTGGCAAGCACCATGCCGAATGTGGGCAAGGCCGGCGCCTCGGCCAGTACGTCACCCACGCCGGTCATGCGCGCCGGACGGCTTTTCAGGCAAACTGGCACATCCGCCCCCAGCGCCGATGCCAACCCGTCGGGAATGTCCACTTGCCACAAGCGGGCCAACAGCCGCAGGGCCGCCGCTGCATCTGCGCTGCCGCCACCGATGCCGCTGGCCACAGGCAAGTTCTTTTCCAAGACCAGACGCGCACCTGCGCGCACGCCACGGGCCTTGGCAAGCAGGCGAGCCGCGCGCAGCACGAGATTGTCGGCCTCCTCCGCCAGCGCCGGAGCGAATGGCCCGAAAACCTGGAGGCTTAGGGCGTCATCCGGGGCGCCATGCAGCACGTCGCCCACGGCCGGAAACACCGCCAAGCTGTCGAGCAGATGGTAGCCATCCTGCCTGCGGCCAACCACGTGCAGGTAGAGGTTGACCTTGGCCCGGGCTGGCTCGCGCAGCATGGTGGCAGTCGGGCGCGGCGGGTTCAGGGGGCGGTGGCCAGGGTCTGCTCGGCTTCGCGCAGCCGGGCCTCGATGCGAGCCTTCTCGTCGTCATCGGGCTTGAGGTTCAGTGCCCGGCGCCACTGGAACATCGCTTCCAGCCGCCGTCCATCGACCCAGTAGGCATCGCCCAGATGGCCGTTGATGGTGGGATCGCCAGGCTCCAGTTCGGTGGCGCGCTCCAGCAGCCGGACCGCGGTGGCGACATCGCCCTGGCGCATCGCGACCCAGCCCAGGCTGTCCACAATCGCACCGTTGTTGGGCTGCTGCTGCACCGCGCGTTCGATCATCTCGCGGGCCCGGTCGAGATTGCGCCCCTGCTCGGCCCAGGAGTAGCCGAGATAGTTCAACACGTAGGGCTGGTCCGGCGCGAACTCCAGCGCCTTGAGGAAATCGGCCTCGGCCCGTTCCCACTGCTTCGACCGCTCCAAGGCGACGCCACGGTCGTAGTAGAGCGGCCAATGCGACTGCTGCGGCGGACCAGAAAGTGCGATTGCCTTGTCATAGGCGGGTACAGCCTCGGCGAATCGCCGCTTGATGCGCAGGATGTCGCCAACCAGCCCATGCGGCTCGGGACTGTCGGGGTGGGCGCGCGCCACCTCGTCCAGCAGGCGCAGCGCCTCGTCGGATCGATCGAGGCGTTGCAGCAGCCGGGCCCGGCGCATCTGTACCACCGGATGCAGCGGATCCTCGATGCTGATCTGCGACAACAGGTCCAGCGCCCCCTCCGGCCGCTTGCCGCTGGCGATGAGGTCGGCGGCGAGCAACCTCGCGCTGACCAAATCGGGGCGCAGCTGCAGCGCCAAGCGGGTCAGCACCAGGGCGAAATCGTTGGTGTCCTGGCCGCGCAGCACGCTGGCGACCACCAGGTAGGTCTCGGCAAGGCCATCAATCGCGTTGCGCACCTGTGGCGTGGCCATGTTGGCGACCAGGCCAGGCAGCGCGAGGGAAAGGTCGCCGCCGCTTTCGGTCATCGACCGCAGCGTGGCCTCGGCCTCGGTGCGGTTGCCGCGGCGGGCCTGCCAGCTGGCGAGCTGCCTGCCAAGCTGGAGGTGGGCTGCGCTGCCGAACTCGGTTTCCGCGGTGCGGTACAGCCGGTCGGCGTGGCTGTTGCGGTCCGCGAGATCGGCGATCAGTGCGGCATGCAGGGCGTAGAAGGCGCGGAAACGGCGGTTGTCGATCAGCGGTTGCAGCGTGGCCAGCGCCGTGTCGGGCTGGCCACGGCCCATCTGGGCCCAGGCGATCAGCAGCGGCCGCATCACGTCGGTGGCGCCTTCCCGCGGCAAGGCGGCGAAGCGGGCCTCGGCCTGCGCCCAGGCGCCGGCCCGGGCATCGCGCCCGGCCAGCACCAGTTGCGCCGCCTGGTTGCGCCCGAGCAGCCCGGCAAGGCGTTCCGCCTCCGGCCGCCCCGCCATCAGGCTGGTGAGAAAGGCCTGCTGGCGGAGCTCCTCGTTCTGCATGTCGCCGCCGAGTGCGCGTTGGTACGCCAGGGCGGCGGCATCGAGGTCGCCCAGGTTCACCGCGTGGCGGCCGGTCAGCAGCGCGCCTGAGGTGGAGGGCACGGCTGGCCTTCGCCGTGGTCCGGGCGTGGCCGTGACCGTGGTGGACCCGCTCGACACCACGACATCAGGGCTTGGCGCGGCTGACATCTGGGGCTCGGCGGCGCCACAGGCTGTCAGGAGCGACAGGGCGAGGAGAGGCGAGCGCCAAAGCGTCCGGGTATTCTGCATATGCCATTTGTATCAGCGGCCGCCGTCCGACGCCATCTGAAGCAGCGCTTGGTTGCGGGCAGGCAGTAGAAAATGTATGGACGGAGCAAGCTGTCGGACTCATTGGCTGGTCGGCGGGCGGAGCGTCTCGGACCAGGACGTGCGCGATGCGCGACGCACAATCGGCGAAATTCACGCTGCGTTCAGTATTTTCCGGCAGGGTGATGGCATGTCCCGCAGCTTCAGCCGTCCAGGTTCCTCATGGTCGATCCGCGCCTGACCTCTCCTCACGACGCGGCATGGGCGTCTCGACCCGCCGTGCAGCCGCGGCCTGGTGGGCGCAGGAACAGGCGCCGCGCTGGCCGCATGCCATGAAGCAGTCCACCGAGGGCCTGGTCGCCCGCATCCTCAAGGCGAAGGAAGCCGCCGCAAAGGCTGCCCTGGCAGACGCGCAACAGGACGTTCTGCATCGGCATGAAGCCATGGCGGCAGCCGGTTCGGTGGTGCAGCGGGAGCGCGATGCGGCCGCGGCTCTCGCTGCCACGCTCCTGGCGGGCGTGGACCTCGCGCCCTGGTCTGCCGAAGCGGACCGGCGCCTGAATGCCGCACGCCACGCCGCTGCCGCCGCCGAAGCTGCCTGCGAACCGCCGCGCGAGGCGCTGTCGACGGCGGTGCGCACCCGCCTGGCTTTCAACACGCTGCTCGCCCGCCAAGCTCACGAAGGCCGCCGCCTGGCATCGCGCAAGGATCCGCTACAGTTCCTTCTCGCCTTGCCGTCTGCCCGGTTGCCGGAGCGCTGATACGCGCTGTCCAGCGCCGGGACGCGGAGCGGCAGTCCCGGCCGAACGCCACGGCCCGATACGCCATGATCCGGCCCGCTGCCGCGCACAAAGAAGGCTGGCGGGGCACCTGGTCGTGCCCCGCCAGCCGCTTGGGTGGCGAGACTGCTATTCCGCCGCCTGGGCGTAGGCCTCCAGCGGCGCGCAGGTGCACACCAGGTTGCGGTCGCCGTACACGTTGTCCACGCGCTTGACCGGCGGCCAATACTTTGCCGCCGCGACCCACGGCAACGGAAAGGCGGCCCGTTCGCGCGAATAGCCGTGCGCCCAGGCTTCCACCGTCACCTCGCGGGCCGTGTGTGGCGCGTTCTTCAGCGGGTTGTCGACCCGGTCCAGCACGCCCTTCTCAATATCGGCGATCTCCTGGCGGATGGCGATCATCGCATCGCAGAACCGGTCAAGCTCCGCCTTGCTCTCGCTCTCCGTCGGCTCGATCATCAGCGTGCCCGCCACTGGCCACGACATGGTCGGCGCGTGGTAGCCGTAGTCCTGCAGGCGCTTGGCAATGTCCTCCACCTGCACGCCGCTGGTGGCTGCAAAGCCCCGGCAGTCGATGATGCATTCATGCGCCACCATGCCGGAGACGCCGACATACAGCACCGGGTAATGCGGCCGCAGGCGGGTGGCCATGTAGTTGGCGTTCAGGATCGCCACTTCGGTCGCCCGTGTCAGCCCGGCCGCACCCATCATGCGGATATAGGCGTAGCTGATCGGCAGGATCAGCGCCGAGCCGTACGGTGCGGCCGAAACCGGGCCGTAGCTGGTTGCCGGCCCGGCATCCGCGCGCATCGGGTGGTTCGGCAGGAACGGCACCAGGTGCTCGGCCACGCAGACCGGCCCCACGCCCGGCCCGCCGCCGCCATGCGGGATGCAGAACGTCTTGTGCAGGTTCAGGTGGCACACATCCGCGCCAATCCGCCCCGGCGAGGTAAGCCCCACCTGCGCGTTCATATTGGCCCCGTCCATGTAGACCTGCCCGCCATGGTCGTGGATCACCTGGCAGATGTCGCCGATCTCGGTCTCGAACACGCCATGCGTGCTCGGATACGTTACCATCAGCGCGGCCAGTTTGTCCTTGTGCTGCGCCGCCTTGGCCTTGAGGTCGGCGATGTCCACGTTGCCGTCCTTGTCGCAGCCGGTCACCACCACGCGGTAGCCAGCCATCGCGGCGGAGGCCGGGTTGGTGCCATGGGCCGAGGAGGGGATCAGGCAGATATCCCGCTGTCCCTCGCCCCGGCTCTCGTGCCACGCGCGGATCGCCAGCAACCCGGCATACTCGCCCTGGCTGCCCGCGTTGGGCTGGATCGACACGCCGGCGAAGCCGGTGGCCACCTTCAGCCAGTCGCACAGCCGATCGATCATCGCCTTGTAGCCGCGCGTCTGCCCCGCCGGCGCGAAGGGGTGGATGTCGGCGAAGCCCGGCCAGGTCACCGGGATCATCTCGGCGGTGGCGTTAAGCTTCATCGTGCACGACCCCAGCGGGATCATGCTGCGGTTCAGCGCGATGTCCTTGTCCTCGAGGCGCCGCAGGTAGCGCAGCATCTCGTGCTCGGCGTGGTGGGTGTTGAACACCGCCTGCTGCAGGATCGCCGAGCGGCGCGCCAGTGCCTCCGGGATCGACTCGGGTGCCGACGTCAGGCCGCCGCCGAGGATGAGCGCCAGCCGCGCCAGTTCCTCGCGCGTCACCGTCTCGTCGAGTGCCACCGCAACCCCGGTGGCATCCAGCCGGCGCATGTTGAAGCCGGCATTCACCGCCGCCGCCATCAGGTCATCGGCTTGATTGCCGGCCTCGATGGCGATGGTGTCGAAGAACGCATCGTGGCGCAGCTTCATGCCGCCCTGCGCGGCCGCCGCACCCAGCA
>Ga0335398_10007865_pt1 | contig 12858 bp, 20 predicted proteins | sample BON03_FD_205742 | JGI IMG/M metagenome (GOLD analysis project Ga0335398, IMG submission 205742) | Freshwater microbial communities from Lake Bonney liftoff mats and glacier meltwater in Antarctica - BON-03 (spades assembly) (version 2) | ecosystem: Environmental > Aquatic > Freshwater > Ice >...
CCAAGATAAACATTTTTTTCATAAGAGACTATGTGACTCTTAACCTTCCACCAAACACACTTAAATGCTAATGGGAACATTTCAAAATATTTTAACAAGTAATGATCTTTTGATTTTTCAAGAAAATCTAATAGATCTTTTACTTCAGATCTTGAATCCTGATGAGCACTAGATCCCCTGCCGGGCATTTGGTCTATATCTTCTTTCTCAAAGTAATAACCGCTTTTGTTTAAATACATTTCCCTTTTTGTTTCCGGGTGCGTAACCATCTCATACATAGCGCTACGCTCTCTATCTACTATCTCCCTACATGTATCTGTCGCAAAATCAAAATCAAAATCAACGGCAGCCTCGTATAACACTACACCGCCGCCTAAATGTTGGCCTTCAACTTCTTTGTTTATCATTCTCTACCTCCTTGAAAGAATCCCATATTATACTCCTAAAATCAATAGTTATATGATACTATATCATATATGATAATGCAAAATGAAACAAAGCCAGAAAAAATTATTGAAGAAATATATCAAATAAAGAATTACTTTACACAAAATGCTTTTGATTCACTATATTCAAAGGTATTACTAGAGAGGCTTACGCCTAAAAAAGATGTAATCTTAGCGGATGAGGAAATTCATTCTGCATATAAGGTTGGTATTCATTCTAAGGATAATGTTGCTAGTTCTACTCAACCAACAATTACCACACCATCTAATCATGTTCATTTTATGGAGCCATACGTAACAGAGTTTCTCTATAAAACGAAAGAAAATTTATCTTTAATATATAAAACTTCGATATACCTAGAAACAGCTGCTGCTATAGTTCTCTTTTTTCCCGGAGAGGGGATACAAACTCACTGGGATGGCAGTGTCGAAGGTACACCTACCCACAGTGGTAATCCAAGCAGAGATTATAGCACTGTGTTTTATTTTAATGACGATTTTGAAGGTGGTCTTTTACATTTTACGGAACTTGATATAAAAATAAAGCCTGAGCCAAATTTAATACTATTATTCCCTACCACGATACTATATTCCCATTGTGTCGAAGTGGTGACCTCAGGGATTAGAATGATGAGTCCAGGTTTTTGGTCTTCGAATAAGAAGAATATAGATATTCAATAAAGAAATATTATAAATTAAGTCTAACTATTTTAGCTCTTCCATAGAAGGTTATGCCTACAATAGTCACCTATTGTTATAGTTTTGAATCTCTAATATATCCTTTTTTAGATCAGGAAGCCATGAAAGATTATCTCCATTGCTGAATAACCCATCTGGATTTTTTGGTATCCCATAAGCAAAAAACTCTAAAAACACGTATCTTGAACCATCTATCACTGGAGTTACTTCATGCGTGCCCATGTAGCTCGACGGATAGATAACAGCACTACCTGCCTTTGGCATATAATCTATTCCTGCGTATTTAAATTTTATATGTCCACCAGTAAAATTATTCCCATTAAGTTCGGCTTTAGTTTCCACACAATCATTAAAATATAGGGCACTGCTAAGTGTGTTATGAATTGGGAATTCATTTTTTGGAGGTCCATCAAACTCAAATTGGATTGTATCGTCGCAATGTAGACCTATACCTCTACCATCACTATAGCCTGCTATATGGCCACTAGTTTTCCACCACACTGAAGGTGCAGCCTCGGGATATAATATACAATATTGGATAAGACACTTATATAGCCCGTCTGTACACGCTTGCATAAAATCTTTTTGCTCTTTTGTAAGTGTTCTATCAACAATGGAAAATCGTTCTGGAGCTGTAGATATATCTTCTAAAGTAAATTTAAAGTTTGTTTTATTAACTGCAGATAATATATTATTTTCCTCTACATAAGTAAAGACAACTTCTTCTTTTTCTCGTAACCATAGAATATATTGTTTTAGAAATTCTTGGTCTATGTCAATAACGTTATCAAATGAAACTACCCCACCACCGAAATTATGATATTCCATATTAGGCCTCCAGACTATGTTTATAGGCTTGACTATGATATAAATGCATATGGTCATTATTTAGATCGGGGAGCCACGAAAGACCACTCCCATCATTGAATGATCCATCTTGATTTTTTGGTATCCCATAATTAAAAAACTCTAAATATACATATCTTGAACCATCTATCACTGGAGTTACTTCATGCGTGCCCATGTAGTTGGAGGGATATAGGATAGCACTACCTGCCTTCGGCGCATAATCTACTCCTGCGTATTTAAATTTTATATGTCCACCAGTAAAATTATTCCCATTAAGTTCGTCTTTAGTTTCCACGCAATCATTAAAATATAAAGCGCTACTGACTGTATTGTGAATTGGAAATTCATTTTTTGGAATTTCATCAAACTTAAATAGGATTTCGTTGTCACAGTGTGGACCTATATGTCTACCCTCACTATAGCCTGCAATATGACCACCATCTCTCCACCACACAGTGACTGCGGCTTCACTATACAACGCACAATATTGAACAAGACACTTATATACACCGTCTTCACATGATTGAATAAAATCTTTTTGTTCTTTTGTAGGTGTTCTGTTGGTAGATTTACCTAAAATATCCATAAATCGTTCTGGAAGGTTAAATCTACTTTTTGTAGATTCTGTATCTTCTCGTAACCATAGAATATATTGTTTTAGAAATTCTTGGTCTATGTCAATAACGTTATCAAATGAAACTACCCCACCACCGAAATTATGATATTCCACATTAAACCTCTAGACTATGTTTATGGGCTTGACTATAAAGATTTACTGCTTCACTCATTTTATCTCTATACATAAGTAAATGTAACCTCTTCTCTATCACAATTGATCTATGCGAAGTATTCTTAAATACAATATCTCCAGTATAGTCTTGGAGATTCAAAGATAAATCAAATCTATCTTGAAGATAGCGAATTATGGCGTTTTTTTCTATATCGTGATTTTCAAAGTCCAAACACATTTTTAATACATCTTCGTATTTGATTATCAAGATTGACTTTTCGTTTTTTAAAATAAAAGACATTAGGTTAATATATAAATCAATATGATGGACGATAGAGGGATGGTCTATATCTTTTTGATTTAGATTGATGATAGAGCTATTTGCTTGATTAATAGCAGAACTAATTGCTTCATAAGGATTTCTTATGGGAGATAACAGAATATATTTTTTGTTTATTGCTTCTTTCATTAAATAACTATTATGAGTTAGCGGGTCTAGTATAGCCACCTCTGGGAATATATACAAGATGATACTTCTCAAAGATGTATTCCCCTGTTTGGGAAACCCATCAATAAAAAATACTACTTTAGTGTTTTCGTTAATTTGCCCTTTAAGGGTATATCTATGAAGATAACCTTGACTAATTTTACTTCTCCATCGTTGACGCTTCCCAGCATTATCATTGACCATTTTCTATCTCTCTTTGAGTATTGGCACTATTATACACTCTTCTCGTTGGAAGAAGTTTACTCGATAAAAAAACTTCATTTTTGTCAGGATATTTTTCTTCTAAAAATTTTAGATAGTCCATAACCACATCATGCATCCAAACTTGGCCTTGTTGACCGAGTGAAAGAAATCCGCTATTGATCGTTATACCCCTATCCGGTTGCGCAGAACCCTGCGAATAGTACCCGACATATGCGTATCTTTCTCCATATAGATTCTTCTTTACTTCATGACATGCAAGAAAATTAGATGGAAACATTAATAGATCTCCAGCTTTTGGCGCGTATTTTATGCCCAAATAAATGAACTCTAGTTCTCCGCCTACATATTCATTTTCAATAATTTCATCTTTTGACTCCACTGAGTCATTAAAGTACATTATCGCACCGAGAACACTTCTCGTGGCCACTTGTAAATCTGGTTCGAATCCTGGTTGATAGTTAACGTCGTTGTCGCTGTGCAGACCCATGTCGCTATTTGGACCATAAGCTAGAACATGAGCAGGGGTTCTCCACCAGATGCTAGGAAGGACCATTGGATAGATATCAATATATTCCATTAATGCTCTTTGAAAAGCTCTTTCACATTCTTTAAAAAATAATTCAATTTCTTCAGATTTATTATCATCTAGAAAATTCATTATATGACTTGAGCTAATTTCTATATCTTCTATTTGGAATCTATGTCCGCTTCTATTGATAGCATAGATATTTTCCCCGTTTTCGTTTTTGATTATTGTGTAGTCTTCCTGCACAGCTTTTTGCTTTAAAGAGCGCAGATACGGAATCAGTTCTCCGTATTCTTTAGGGGACACGATGCTTTCAAAAAGGATAACACCGGAGCCTAGATTTTTTACATTTATGTCATTTAACATATTCTATATCGCCTACGGGGCGGCCATCGCATGCTTTACCAGTTAGCTGTCCACTAGCGACTGTGTTTGATTCGTCGTTTGGCTTTTTTATAACTTCTACATCGGATGTTTCTGCGTACTGCGTAACCTCTCTAACCTGATATATGGGATTCCATCCCATTTCGACGCCACTATCTTGTGGATTGCTATAAATTGAAAAAGGAGATCTGCAATATAGCTCGTAGTCATCGTATATATTATCCATCCAAACAGGAGGACACCATTCAAAACTTTCATGTGGTTCCGATATCATAATATTTGTCTTAGCCTCACTTGCGCCCTGCCCAAAGAATGTAAGATACGTATATCTTACTCCACTACCCATTTTTCCAACCTCATGCGCCGCCAAATAGTTGGTTGGGAAAAATATGATATCTCCTCTTTTTGGGACGTAAGACACACCAAGATGAACAAATTTTAGATGTCCGCCTGTAAAGTTTTTCCCATTCAATTCTTCTTCAGACTCGACGCAGTCGTTAAGATAGATTAGCGCGCCACACGTTTGCCTAGAGGCCATCATTCCTCTAGGTATATATCTAACGCCTCCGCTGACTTTATAGTTTGTATCATTGTCTGCGTGGCACCCCAAGATCCCGCCATCGCCGTATCTAAGAATATGACCTCTTGTCTTCCACCAAATACTGCCAAGCATTAACGGATAGTGATCTATATATTTTAGAAGTGATTTGTATATCTGATCTTCTAAATAAATGAAAAAATCTTTTATATCTTCTGTTGTACGGGGATTAACTGGAGCAAGAATTCTTATCGGCGTAAAAGGAACGTCTTTTTCCGAATACTTGAATCCATCTTCATTAATGCCGTATTTCTCACCATCATCTCCTATTATCCAAGTCCATCTATTTCTATGCGCTGCATCAGATTCTGAATCGATGTAGTTTAAAACTAAATTTTGATCCATTTGAAAAGCATTTTTAATTACGACCAGTCCAGGAGCTAGCACTACAGATTCAAGGTCTCCTATTTCTTTAAGCTCATTTTCACCTATTTTAGGAGAAACAGGGTAAGCTGTTGTGCTATGTCTTTGATCGTCTTCACTCATCCTAGTACCTCGTCTATAGCTTCTCTGATTGTCCAACCAGCTCCAGCGACTCTCGGAGTCGTGTCTAACGGCATATCTTGCCAATTAAATCTTGCGATTACTACTCCATCACTACTAACTAGAAATTTTTCATAGTTATGTGATATTCTGGCTATCGCTTGACCAGCCAAATTTTGTCCAGCTAAAGCTTGTGGAGTTCCATCTGCTGTAGTGTCTGAATAGCTTCTTTTTTCTACACCCTTAAGCTTTGAATATAGTGCGTGTTCGTTCTTACCATTCACTTCGATCTTTTCAAAAATAGGGAATGTAACAAATGGATAATGCTCTTTTATAAAAGAACTTATTTGATTATTGTTTCCAGGTTCCATAGAACCAAATTGATTACATGGGAAAGCTAAAACAGAAAATCTTCTATCTTGAAATTCTTCATGTACTTTTTGAAGCTGCCATAGTTGTCTAGATGTTCTTGCATGGGACCAAAATTTTGAACATATTGGTTCATAGCCAGCTTTGCTGGCAAAATTGACCATAAGAGTAAGTTTCCCCTTAAAGTTTGATAGATAATTTTCTTCTCCATATATAGAATTAATTTGGGTTTCGTACATTGACATCATATTTTTTTTGCCTCAAAGGGGACTTTCATATATTCGTCAACGGAGATAATACCATTAATTGTGTCACCATCTATGGTTCCATCTACTGATATTATCGCCCTTTGCGGGGTTTCGACTTTAGAGGAAAATGAAATTTTACCTCCTTCCAAAGTACCATTATCAAACTCTATTCTACCTCTATCGGAGGATATTACGCCACAAATGTGTGGGTCAACAGCCGTTATCTCAACAGCGTGCTCAATTTCTCCAAATGGAGTTTGCGCTAAACTTTTCCATTTTCCAAGAATATTCATATTTAGAGTATAGCACAAATGCTCTTAGTTATTGCTAGTATAAATAGTTTTATGTATCATTATAATTTGTTTATTTTCTTATCTATTTCCCTTAGATCTTCTATAAGTAATAGTATACCTATCATTAACCCATGCTTTTCCCTACGAACCAGATCTATATCTGCGAATGCTTGATCTTTAGTGTATGTGAATGTGTCTACTGAAAATGTTATAGGATCAATTCCGGCTTTTGCTAAGTTTATAAAAATTTGATGGTGAATAGATTCAGAGACCTGTTCATAGATATTCAATTTCTCTTTTTTTGATAGGCTATTAAAATTCATATACTTCTCCTATTTCTTTATTTCATATACATAGTAACTATACTAGAAGGATACTTAATCACCTTATGCAGAAATCAAGATATATCTTTTAATTTTATTAATCCAGAATTGGCTGGACCAATTTTTTCGCCCTTTTCGTTTAATCCAGTCCTTATGCCCTTCATCCAGGTCCACGGGTAATCACGATTCTTTTCCATTTTTGCCGCCCCGTAAGAAGCACGCGCATTCATCAAATCGGGCTTGTCCCAAAGATGGTCGACCGTAAATTCCACAGACTCACACACATCGCTTTTAAATACGTTGAAAAACATGAATGGCATCCCCGCTTCAAAGGTTATTGGTTTACCGATTTCCGTTATCATCCAGTTCATTTGAAACTCATCCGGCCACCAACTACTTGGTATTATCGCCGAAAGGGGCTGAGCGTCTTTCTTAATGTAGTTTGGCGACCCACCAATCCATGTTTCGTAACCGTCTTCTGTGCCAAAAGCCCACCCAGTAGCGAATGAAACCATGCCCACAATCCCGCCATAGGCAATTTGCCTGCCCCCATATTGACTTCCTTCAAGTATAACTGGGACATTGTTCCCTCCTTCCCACTGCACGACAACATCCTGTTGGAGAATGAGTTCCCACCCGTGGACGTTAGCGACCGTCATGGGGAGACATTGATAGGCGTGTTTTTTGTAGGTGTCGTCCATCCAGTCTCTTTTAAGTCTGGACTGTTTTATTTCAGGCGCATTTTGATGCGTCTTTGTTAGCGTAACCTGTACCATTTGATTAATCTTTCAAAAAAGTTTCAATACTTTCTTTAATTAAAGAGAGTGCGGTATCTGAATCTATTGTTCTTTCTCCGGCATTAAATGCTAGGTTTAAAAGATCTGAATTGCAAAATCTTATCATTTTTTTGCCATCTCTGCCGATAATAATTTTTTCAAAATTACCCTGGATCGGACCACCTTTTTCCTGTATTTTTTCATACATTGGATGAGGATCTTCTTCCGAATCTGGGCTATGATAAGTCGGATTAATTGACGTCATTTTACTAAATGGTAAATCTGTTTTATATAGATTCTTCATATGGTTTCTCATATTCTCGGCATTAGTACTAGTTTCGGCAAACTCGCCATAAGCATCTGCGCAAAAATCAGTACTTGGTACGGCTATCACCTCAAAGCCCTTATCTCTATATTCATTATAAAGATTTTGGATAGTCATGTACTGCGCAGAATTTGCACATTCACCAGTTATATTAACTACCATAGTTACTTTGCCTTCATTTTCTTTCAAAATATTTTTATCAGAGTCTAGTTCTTCTAGAACAAAATCATAAAATGAAGTATCTGAGTATTCTACAATTGGTATTTCTTTTGGGTTAATCATAATTTTCCTCTAATCTGGCATTGGATAAGCTAGCGGCATATTAGTGCCCTTAGAAATTCCAACCTTTTCGGTTATTTTCTCTCCGCTAATAGCATACCCCATCGGCTGTTTATGGTTATTATCGTTATAATCAAACATAGTAACGGCGGAATACTTAGTACCACTAGTAACCGGTCTTGCCGCATGGGCGTATATAAACGTCGACGGGAATAATATAATATCGCCTGCTTCGGGTTTAAGTTGAATATTTAGATACGGAAACCATAGCTCGCCCCCCTCATATTCATCATTGAAATATATTATGGATGACACCGTACATACATACGAAAAGCCGTGGTCTGTGTGCACTTGGAAATGTTGTCCTTCGCCATATTTGACAAAGTTAATAGCTTCCATAAATTCCATTTTAAAATTATACATTGATTCATAGTGTGTAAGGCATGCTTTTACTGAGCTCTCTGTATCCTCGTAGATTTTTTTTAGATCTTCAAATCCTGTCGGAAGCATTGGCCAATGGGCTGGACTTAATTTCATATCTACACAATCTCTGTACTCTGGCATTTTTTCATTGTATCCGACCAACGCTTCGGTCCAATGGAAAAGGTCATGTGAACTATCCCCCAGTACAGCCTCGAGCCTCTTCGGTATATCTAGTTCTTTTGGTATAGCATTTCTATATATAAAGATGCCAAATTTTGCATTGTCTTTAATATCTGCGCAAGATCCTACGTGAAAAAATTCCATTATATCCTCCTACAATTTATGATTATATGGTATTATATCATATATGGATATAAGCTCGCAAGGAGTATCGCTAGTAAAACCTAATCATTTTGGATCTTCTGCGGATAATATTAAAATATTTAAAAACTTTGTCGAATTGGACGACCTAAAGAAGATACAAGCTTTTCTTCCGATCATATCTGAATGGATGGACCCTGGAGAAAATACATATTCCGAAGATGGAACCTGTACTTATGATGCTTCCTATTGGGCTAATAGACAGTGTAGCGGAGAAATCTTATTTAGAATAAACTTAGAAATTTTTAATTTAGTTGACAAATATATCTTTAAGATGAAGCGCGCTCTAGAAGATGTTTTTAGGGTAGAACTTTCTACGAGACCGCCAGTAATAATTAGATGGTTCCCAGGACTCGAACAGCAGCCACATTCAGATAAACAATTAAATGATGGTTCACCTAATCCGTTTCCCACATATGACATTAATTCATTATTATACTACAACGATGAATTCGAAGGAGGGGAGTTATATTACCCTCAACATGGTATAACCGTTAAGCCAGAGCCGGGATTGGCGGTCGCTCATCCTGGTGACATTAATTATCTACATGGTGTTAAGATGGTTACGTCGGGAGAAAGGTTTACTACCCCCTCGTTCTATACTATAACAAAATTGTTGTAAATTATGACTATTTTTATATTATGTTATATCGCATATAGAGATGATCATATGCTCTAAGTGATAAATTGTCTCTCAATATTGGTTCTTCTACTAATTCTAGGTTTTTAACTTTTGACAAAAAACCTTTAACGATTTTTTCTATTTGCATTCTAGCCAAGGTAGCCCCTAGGCAATAATGAGCGCCAGCAGCAAAAGCTAAATGCCTATTTGCGTTATGTCTTCCTATGTTAATATTTTCTGCATTAGAAAAAATATCTTCATCTCTATTAGCCGAGCCAAGATGCAAGATAATCAATTGATCTTTTTGAATAATTTTACTGTCGTTTTTAGACTTAATAACTTGGTCTTTTAAAGATTTCCTTATTATCATTTGTATGGTCGTTGTGTGTCTTAGTAATTCATCTGCTATCTCTGAATCACGATAATGATTATTCGTAATTTTATAAACTTCTTCTTCTTTCCCAACAAGATTGTACAGGCTATTGGTTATAGAATTAACGGTAGTTTCAAATCCAGCAATATATATAATTGCCATGGTGGACACTAATTCTTCTGGAGTAAGTTTAACATTATCTATTTCTTGATTTTTTAAGAAAGAAATGATACTACCATCTTTTATCTGATTTTTTGAAAAGATAGAATTAGTCATATATATAAAAAATTCTTTTGTTATTTTTATGCCCCTTTTTCGGTTTTCCGAACCTCTTTTTCGGTTTTCCAAATTTGATATTGGCTGCATTAAGCTAAAGATTTCAACGGCCCATTTTTTGGCCTGTTCGTAATCATTGCTATTTATTCCAAGCATACTCGATAAGGTATCAAAAGTAATAGGTAGAGCTATATCGTTGACTATATCAACCTCTTCTTTGTCTAGGGCTTTGGATATATATTTGTCAATTGTCATATTGATTGAGCCAGACAACTCCTGAATGGCTGAATGGGTAAACATAGGAGCAACAAATCTTCTAAGTTTAGTATGATTTGGTGGATCAATATCTAAAATAGCATGCACTATACCGTTATCAAAACTTTTGATTTGATGAGGATAGCTTTGGACCTTTAAGCATTTTGCCACATCATTATACCTAGTGAGAAGAATGACCCCATCAGCAGTTAAATGTATAGGATCATTTAATCTTAAATCTTTAAGATAAGGATAAGGATTTTTGCTAAAGTCTTTGTTATCGAGACTAAACACCTGGAATAGCCTTAATCTCTTCTATTGTTTTCCGTAAGCATTTTTGAAATTCTTTTGGTTTTGGTACTAGACAATCTAAAAATATTGTAGAAACAATTATCATTCCCATATTATTCTTATATTTAGTGCTCATTGTCCAATAGTCTCTAGCATTCAATAAATACACCTTGATCATCCTTCCACTTCAATCGTTGTAGACTGAAGATAATTATCATTATCATATAGTATCATATCCCAATTGCCAACAATGTCTGGACAAAAAGAAACAGATATAGTATTTGGGTCAATTATATCTATATTGGCTATTGGGTTGTGCCAAGATACATATACGGGATATACAAACATTATTTTACAGCCATTTGGGTAATACTGATTTTTGACTCTTGCTGAAAGATTGTGTACATCACAATTTTCATCTATAGAAAATAGGACAGTTACATTTTCTTTAAGTTTAAATTTTAGAATTGCCATTACCTTTAACCAAATTGTTGTAAATTATGGCTATTTTTATATGCCGTTTTTTATAACCACTGTTAATCCACCAAATGTCAAAATATGAAAATAGCTAATATTTTCAATATTATTTAATCTGTTATGCAGTACTTGCATTGGATTTGATTCAATCTGTTTTGCAGTAGCGATATTTAGTTCCTGATCAGCATAAAGGGACTGACCGTCGCTGGAACTTGCAATAATCATACATCCATGAGGCGCTAATGCGTCGATGAGATCTTCCAATAAATTTTTGTTTAAGGCCGTTAATAACTCTATCGGCAATGTGTAAATCATGTCAAGATTTTGAGGTATTTTACCAGTATTTAAATCTAAAATATCTACAACTTCAAATTCTGTTTCTTCTTTATCGTAAAAATTTTCTAATCTATCTAAGTAATAATTATTGACTATATATATTTTATTCCCAATATAACTATTGTAAAAATTCGAATCATTTATTACACCTATATGGATTAAAGTTCTTTGAGGTTTTTTCAGAAGTGATATCATCTCACTCATTAATGCATGACTGTTCACACCGGCAATTACCATCTCGTTTCTATTCCCCATTAATTCTGGAAAAGTTAAGGCATTGATTCCGGCCCCGACTATTTTTACCGACCTAATCATTCCAAGAGATTCTTCATAATCTACAATTTCTTTGTTTTGGCTTATCGACTTTTCAGTATTTGAAATAGAGACAAGTTTACTTTTAGATAATTTTATCTGAGCTTTACAGACATCACCCCAAGATGGGGCTCGCCATTTAACTTGTTCGCTATCAGCTGTCATTTTTGTTCCCGTCTATTAATTATTCTATTGAGAATATAATCTATAAAAATAAAAATTATTTATTATTTTTGAAATAATAAATTTCCTTAACAGAATTTCTTGCGTAGGTCTCTCATCTAAATTCGGTTTGTTTTTTACATACTTGGAGGCGGGATGGTAGACCTCATTAACCTTATCTATAAAATCATCTATAGTTACACTATTCAAATCAAAGTTATCCATACCCAATTCCAATGCACACGACTCTAAGCACATTCCTAAATACTCTGCGTATTTTTCTTTATCAAACATTATTATACTCCATTATCTGATAATTTATTAAAGATCCCAAGGGTCTAATAAACTTTCTTCAATTAACCTTAGCTCATCATCTGTTAGTGGTATGCCTCTTTTTTTTTGCTTTCTTGTAGCTTCATCTTTTTTCGCATAAACACGATATTGCCTATCGTAGAACACATTATCTAAATTCTGAGGATCAACAAAATTTGACATAAAGTTACATATTTTCTAATTTTTTAATAATTGCTATATTTTTTATTACAATTTCATAAGATTTTCGTTCATCCTCAATAACATCTTCTGGGATAGATATATTGTCATAATCAATAGTTGATGGGTCTTCTCCTAGTACTAAAAGTGATCTAAAAACATATTCTGTTTTTGCGGCAATTAAAATATTTATAATGGCTGTTTTTCTTTCTGCTGATAACATATCTAAATTCATATTATTCCTTTTCTCTAAAAATTGTTGTTAACATGGAATTGCCGCACATTCACCTTTAATGCAAATAATGGTGAAGCATGGTGGGAAGAATGGTGGGAAGAATGGTGGGAAGAATGGTGGGAAGAATGGTGGGAAGAATGGTGGGAAGAATGGTGGGAAGAAGGGTGGGAAGAATGGAGGGAA
>Ga0335398_10007866_pt1 | contig 12855 bp, 10 predicted proteins | sample BON03_FD_205742 | JGI IMG/M metagenome (GOLD analysis project Ga0335398, IMG submission 205742) | Freshwater microbial communities from Lake Bonney liftoff mats and glacier meltwater in Antarctica - BON-03 (spades assembly) (version 2) | ecosystem: Environmental > Aquatic > Freshwater > Ice >...
TGCGCCGACCGCATCCGTCCGGAAGGAATACGGCTTAGCGGCCCTGCGAAACCAACTGGCGGATCGCCTTGCAAACCATGCGGTGGGTGGAACCCGGTGGGACACACTGATCTCCGACGGATTTTGGCCCTTGTTGGCGTCGCGAGTGGGGATCGACCTCGCGGGCCTCTGGTATCACTGGTATCCGGGAGACCTGCCGGAGACCTTGGTCAAGGTTCTACGGCAAACGGGGCGATTCAGGAGGCCGGCCGCGCCGGCTTGTCACGGTCCGGTGCAAGGTCTGATCGGCTGGCTGGTGACACAGGAATCGTAGAGAGGGCGCGCGGGAAGGGCTGCTCCTCGGTGGTTGCTTGACAAGGGTTGGAGTAAATTTAGCTTTTCCCTTCTTAATCACACTCACTTTCGTAAAAGTGGGCCATTCGGCCTGCTTTTTTTTTCCCATTTAACAAGCATTATGAGCAGCGAAATTTTGTCCGTCTTAGAGTATATGGAGAAGGAGAAGGGGATCGGTCGAGCCGACATGATCGCCACGATCACTAATGCCCTGAAGACTGCTGCCCAAAAAGGGGTTAACTCCGGTCAGGAGCTTAAGATCGAGATCAATGAAAAGAACGGGCAAATGCATGCCTGGGCGATGTTGAAGGTTGTCGACTCGATCAGCGATCCGAAGACCGAGATTCACATTGAGCGCGCTCAAGTGATCAAACCTGGGGTGCTCCTCGGCGAGTTTGTCGAGAAGGAGATTGATCCGGCGTCCCTCGGTCGCATTGCCGCTCAGACTGCTCGTCAAGCCGTGATGCAGCGCCTGCGCCAGTTCGAGAAGGATCGTATTTACGATGATTTTAAGGATCAGGTGGGCAACGTCGTCACGGGCACGGTGCGCCGCCGCGAGCGCAATGACCTTTACGTCGACCTCGGCAAGGCCGAGGCGGTGATGACCGCCCGTGAGCAAGTCCCTGGCGAGGAGTATCAACCGGGCGAGCGGATTCGCTGCTTGTTACTGTCGATTGATTCCACGCCGCGCGGTCCCGAGATCATTCTGAGCCGATCGAGCCCGAAGTTCGTCCGGCGTCTTTTCGAGTTAGAAGTCACCGAGATCGCCGATGGCACGGTGAAGATTGAGGCGTTTGCCCGTGAGCCAGGTTATCGCACCAAGATTGCGGTCACGAGCAAGGATCCGAAAGTCGACCCAGTCGGCGCCTGTGTGGGTGCCCGCGGTGCTCGCGTGAAGACGATCGTGCGCGAACTCGGCGGCGAGAAAATCGACATCATCCGCTATTTCAGTGATCCGCGTGAAATGATCCTCGAGGCGCTCAAGCCCGCGGAACCGCGCGAAATCATCATCGATGAGGCCAGTCATCGCATTCTCCTGCGGGTGGCGACCGACGATCTGGCGGTGGCCATTGGTCGCAAGGGGCAAAATGCCCGCCTGACCTCCCGCCTGATCGGGTGGCGTCTGGACATTGAAGAATACAAAGCCGTCAGCGACGATCCGGTGCAAACCGCCATCGACCTGCTGGTGGAAACTTTCAAGCTCCTTCCGGAAGTTGCCGCCCGCCTAGTCGGGATGGGCATCAATTCTCCCGGGGCCTTCGAAGGTGTTGAGTCCGACGACTTGGTGGACGCCGGATTTACCGAAGAAGAAGCTAAGACGGTTATCGAGCGCGTCTCCGCCCAACAGCAATAAATTATCCAACCAGATCCTGATAAGACCGTTACGACTATTTACTGATGAGCATCCGCATTCACGAACTCGCTAAGAAGATTGGCATGGACAACAAAGAGATGTTGGCCCTGCTCAAGGGGCGCAAATTTGATGTGAAGAGCGTCTCTAGCACGATCGATAACATCTCGGCGGAGGCGTTTGTGGAGGAATTTGCTAAGCCGGAAGCTTCTGAAACGGTCGAGGAAACTCCCGAGGTTGCTCCTGCACCGGAAGTGAAGGCGGGCCCGCCGCGAGTGAACATCCCGACGGGAGCATTTGTTAAATCGGCGGCCGATGTCGCCCGTGAAAAGGCGGAGAAGGAAGAGAAGCCGAAGGAGACCCCTCAGGAGGTCGCAGCGCCAGCTCTGGCCGCGCCCCCGAAGGTCGCCCCCCCGCCGACCCCTCCTCCGACCCCTATTTCGGCTTCAAAAACTCCGGCTTTAATTCCTCCGGCCGCCGCCGCCGCGCTGGTCGCTCCGGCGCCGGTTTCAAAGTCACCAGCTCCGCTGCCGCCACCTCGGCTGCCGTCGACTGGTCCCTCCGCTCCTCCGCCGATGCCGGGTGCTTCGTCGGGTCCCAAGGCTCCGCCAACTCCCCCCGCTCCCGTGGTGGCAGCGGACGTCGTTGACGGCGAGATCAAGACGATCCAGATCAAACCGCCAATCATCGTGCGTGATTTTGCCGCCGCGCTGGGTATGAAGCCGTTCAAGCTCATCTCTGAGCTGAATCAGGCCGGTGGATTTGCGTCGATGAATTCGACGATTGAAGAGCAAGTCGCCATTGCCGTCGCGGGAAAGCACGGCGTGATTTTAGACATCAAGCATCGGGGCGAGAGCGCTCCGGCCCAGAAGAGCGCGGCCAAGAAGGACGCCGAGAAAAAGGAGAGTGCGGAAGACGACGAGAAGAACCTCGAGATGCGTCCTCCCGTGGTCTGTATCCTCGGTCACGTCGACCACGGGAAGACCTCGTTGCTCGACGCCATCCGCCGCACCAACGTGGTTAAGGGCGAGGCCGGCGGAATTACCCAGCATATCGGCGCCTACCAGATCGAACACTCAGGGCGGAAGCTGACTTTCCTCGACACGCCCGGTCACGCCGCGTTCACGAAGATGCGCGCCCGGGGAGCGGATGTCACCGACATCGCGATCCTCGTGGTCGCCGCCGACGACGGCTTTATGCCGCAGACGGACGAAGCCCTCAAGCATGCGCAAAACGCCGGCGTCGCGCTCATCGTTGCCATCAACAAGATGGATGTGAAGGGAGCGAATATTGAGCAGGTGAAGACGCAGATGCAGCAGCGCAACATCGCTCCAGAAGATTGGGGAGGTGAAACCATCACCGTTCCGGTTTCGGCCATCAAGGGGGACGGGCTAGAATCACTGATTGAAATGGTCCTCCTGCAAACGGACGTGCTCGAGCTCAAGGCCAACCCGAAGGCGGAGGCGAGCGGTATCGTGGTGGAGTCGGAGATCGATTTCGGCCGCGGTCCATTGGCTACGGTCATCGTGCAGCGTGGCACGCTCCGAGTGGGCGACGCGATTGTTTGCGGTCCCTATCACGCCAAAGTTCGCGCGATGTTTGACGACCAGGGCAAGAATATCAAAGAAGCGCCACCCTCGACGCCGGTCCGGGTAATCGGCTGGTCGGGTGCCCCGGAAAGTGGGGCCTCGTTTAAGGCGGTGAAGAGTGCTCGCGTTGCGGAAAAACTGGCCGAGGAAGAGCAACTGCGCATCAAGGAAATCGCCACCAAGGTGGCGTCCGCGCCGAAGGAAGTTTCGATCGAGAAACTGTTTGCCAACATCGCCGCGACCCAAGCGAAGACGCTCAAGATCATCATCAAGACGGATGTCTATGGTTCGACCGAAGCCGTGCGTAACATTCTCGAAGGCATCACGAGCACGAAAGTGTCGCTCGAGATCATTGCCAATGAGGTCGGCCTCGTGACGAAGAACGACGTGCTGCTCGCAAGTGCCTCGGGCGCGATGGTCATTGGTTTCCACACAAAGTTGGAGAGTGGCGTCACCCCGCTTGCCAAGCACCACAACGTGCGCATGCAGACCTTCGATATCATTTACGAGCTCGGCGACAAGGTCCGTGAGACGATGGCCGACATGCTCGACCCCGACCTCAAGGAGATCAAGTTGGGTGGAGCGGAAGTGCGCGAAGTCTTCCCCCTGGCCAAGGGTTTTGTGGCTGGCTGTCTCGTCACCGAAGGCAAGATCAACCGCAACGCGGTGGCGCGACTGCGACGCAAGAAAGAGGTCGTGCACGAGGGCAAGATCAGCACGCTCAAACGCTTCAAGGACGACGCCAACGAAGTGCGCGCTGGTCTCGAATGCGGTATCAAGCTCGACGATTTCAATGGTTACGCGCAAGGCGATGTGATCGAAGTTTACGAGGTTCAAAAGGTTCGAGCCTCTCTCTAATCTATTCTTTGGCCGACGGCCGGTGCGAGTGAATGAGCGCCCAGTCGGGCGGCCTCATTCACTTACTTTTCTAGCCATGAGCAACCGCACCCTTCGCATCAATGAGCTGATCCAGCGCGAGATCAGCGACATTCTTCGCCAGCAATACCAAGAGGAGGCGGTGACCATCACGATAACGGAGGTGCGGGTGTCGCCCGATCTGCGCGAAGGCCGCGTGTTTGTTTCCATCGTCGGCGACGAGGAGGAGACGACCCAGAAAATGAGATGGCTGAAGCGGCGCTCGCCGGCGATCCGCAAAGAGCTGAGTGGCCGCATCATTCTCAAATACCTACCGAAATTGGACTACGTGATCGACCACTCGGTTGAGCGGGGCACCCGGATGGTGCAGTTGATCGATGATGTGACGAAGGATCTGCCGAAGGAGTGAGCGATGCCCCAAGTTTATCCTGAACATTCGGATCGATTCGCAGCGTTGCTCCCGGGCTTGTCGGGCAAGAAGCTCGCGGTGATCGGCCATGCGCGACCGGATGGCGATTGCATCGGCTCGCAGGTAGGCTTGGCACGGGTGTTGGCCGGACTCGGCTTGGACGTGGTCTGCGTCAACGCGGACGTGATCCCCCGGCGCCTTAAGTTCATGGTGGGAGAGGTGCTGTTCTTACGCCCCGATGAGTTCTTGCCCGTGGCGGGCGACTACACCGCGATTTTTGTGGATTGCGCCGACGGCGAGCGCGCAGGCAAGCGGTTGCAACAAGCCTGCCCGCGCCCGTTTATCATGATCGACCACCACATCTCCAATCAGGGATTTGCGGAGCATGATTTTATTGACACCGGATCTGCCGCGACTGCGGAGATTCTGACCGGAATGTTTCTCGATAACGCTATGCGGATAGATGAAGTTGCGGCTCAGGCACTCTACAGCGGGATTCTGACGGACACTGGCCAGTTCCGCTTTCCATCGGTGTCCCAGCGAACCTTCCACCTAGCCGCGGTGTTGCTCGGTTGTGGGGCGAAGCCAAGCGAGGCCGGCTTTGAACTCTACGAGCGCGAGACGATCGGCAAGCTGCGCTTGCTTCGTTCGTATATTCAGTCGTTGAAGCTGGAATGCAACGGACGGCTGTGCATCGGCATTCTCAAGCGCGGAGTTTTCGCGGAGACCGGCTCCACTTCGGAAGACACCGAGGGGCTGGTCGACTATGCGCGGTCGATTGAGGGCGTCGACATCGGGGTGCTGATCGAAGAGCGCGACGACGGGACGTTTAAGGCGAGTCTGCGGGGGAAAGATGCGATTTACCGGCTCGATCGGATCGCCGGTATGTTTGGTGGTGGCGGGCACACGTGTGCGGCCGGGCTGAGCATGCAGGGCGAGACGGCTGAGTTCTACGCCCATCTGGTCGCAGCGATTTCGGCGCAGATGGCCGCGGTTGATACCGAGAGAAATTTTTCATGATGAAAGCTCCCATTCAAGAGATGTCGGGTGTCCTTTTGGTGGACAAGCCGACCGACCACACTTCGCACGATGTCGTTGCGCGTTTGCGCGGAAAGTTACAGATGCGCAAAATCGGCCATGCCGGGACCTTGGACCCGATGGCGACAGGTTTGTTGATCATGCTGATTGGGAAGGCCACGCGGATTTCCCAATATCTAATCAGTTTGGACAAAGAATACATGGGCACCATCACACTCGGGACGATCACTGATTCGCAAGATGCGGAGGGACAGGTCATGGAGACGCGTCCGGTGCCGGCCTATTCGGAGGAAGAGGTGCGAGCAGCGGTGCAGACTTTTCTCGGGGACCAATACCAGATGCCGCCGATGTTCTCGGCGATTAAGATCAAGGGCGTGCCCCTCTACAAGAAGGCCCGCAAGGGCGAGGACGTTGAACGCGAGCCGCGCTTCATCCGAGTGGCGAACTACGAAGTCACGCGGTTCGAACTTCCGGAGATCGATTTTCGGTTGAACTGCAGCAAGGGCACTTACGTGCGCACCCTAGCGCACGATTTAGGTCAGAAACTTGGTTGTGGTGGTCACCTGTCGGCGCTGCGGCGCACGGCGACCGACCACTTCAAGGTGTCGCAGGCTCTGACCTTGGATGAGATTCAAAAGCTGACCCTGCCGGAGATCGAGCGCCGATTGATTCCGATCCATCAGGCGGCGCCGAGTGTTGCGCTGTGAACTCGATGGCACAATTCCCCGAACTTGATGCGGTGCGCCTGCCGGAGCGCCCCTTACATCTGGCGATTGGGATGTTTGACGGTCTTCATCTCGGTCACCACACGGTGATCGATTCGGCCGTGCAATCGGCGAAGGAGGACGAGGGGATCTCGGCGGTGCTCACTTTCTGGCCGCACCCGAGCACGCTCTTCCGACCGGAGGAACCGACTCGGTTGATCATGTCGCCTCAGGCAAAGGCCCGGGTCTTGGCTCGGATGGGCGTGGAAGTAGTCATCACGCAGGGGTTCACCCGGGAATTTGCGCAGATCCCCGCCGAATTGTTTTTGACCGAGTTGAAACGCTATCTGCCGCACTTGGTCTCGGTCTATGTTGGGGAAAACTGGCGTTATGGTCGGGGGCGGGTCGGCGATGTGGCCTTGCTCGTTAAAGAGGCGAAGTCGTTGGGCCTCTCCGTTGTCAGCGTGCCGCGGGTGAATTTTGATGGTGAGCCGATCAGCAGCACGAGAATCCGTCGGCTGCTGGAGGAAGGCGCGATCGAGCGCGCCAATGCACTCTTGGGCTATGCGTATTTCTCGGAAGGGAAGATTGTGGCGGGCAAGGGGCTTGGTCGGACGATTGGGTTTCCCACTCTCAACCTAGATTGGACTTCGGAGTTGGCTCCGCGATTCGGCGTGTATGCGGTCCGCGTGAGTCGGGAAGGCGGGCCGGCCAGCTTGCCCGGCGTCGCGAACTACGGGTTACGCCCGACGGTGGAGAACACGACGAATCCGCGGTTGGAGGTGCATTTACTCGGCGATTGCCCGATTGGACCCGGTGACGAGGTCAAGGTTGAGTGGAAGCGCTGGATTCGGCCGGAAATGAAATTCTCCGGCGTCGAGGCGCTCACCGCTCAGATTGCCCAAGATCGAACTACGGCCGCGGCTCTTTGGGCCCACCGCTAGCAGTCTGTCGGACTTAGGCGGTCCAAAGCGTTTATAGCGGCATATACGTCTTCAGGGCCGAAATGAATTGAGACTATGGATCTACAGAGCGGGTCTTGTTGAGACTGGGGCCTAAGTCCGACAGGCTGCTAGGCCAAAAAAACCGCCAAACCGGAAGGTGTGGCGGAAATGGTGGACCCTACTGGACTCGAACCAGCGACCTTTTCGATGTCAACGAAACGCTCTAACCAACTGAGCTAAGGGTCCAAAAAACGAGTCGGGAAGTAAGCACGACCGGGCCCCGTTGGTGCAAGAACAATCACCGGAGGATTTGGCAGGTTTTCGCAAATCTCTCCGCTTGCGCATCCATCGCTTGAAACGAGTCGGGTTTTTGTCCCGTATGCTCGGATGCTGCAATCGCTTCGAATCCGCAACCTTGCCCTCCTCGAGGAAGTCGCGCTCGAGTTTGAGGCGGGGTTCACCGCAGTGACCGGGGAAACCGGAGCGGGGAAGAGCATTTTGCTCGGAGCGCTCAGTCTGCTCGCGGGCGAACGGGCGGACAAAACGATCATCCGCCAAGGCGCGGAGAGCTGCGACGTCGAGGCGAGTTTGTATTTCGCAGAGGCGGCGGCGATGGATGCGCTCCTCGCAGAGCTTGATTTGCCGGCCTGCGAGGACGGCGTGCTAATTTTGAAACGTAGTCTGGCGCGCGCGCGGGCTCCCAAGATCACCATCAACGGCGGGCTCGCGACTCTCGCGGCACTGCAACGAGTGGGCGAGCGGTGGATCGACTTCCACGGGCCGAGCGAACCACGTCGACTCTTGAAGGATAGCTGTCAGTTGGACCTGCTCGATCTCTACGGACGCACGGGGGACGAACTCGCGGGTTATCAAAAGGCCTACCAGGCGTGGCGCGACTTGCAGTTCGAGGAAGCACGGATTCGGCAGGAGACCAAACTTTCGCCAGCCCAGATTGATTTTTTGCAGGTGCAGTTGGGTCGGCTCGACTCGCTCAATTTAGAGGGGGAGTCGATCGCGGCGCTCGAGCGTGATTTTCAACGCATGAGCAAGGCGCAGGAGCTGATCGAACTTTCCGCGGCGCTGGCCGAGGGATTGTCGGGCGAGGAAGGTGTCGAAAACCGCCTCGCCAACGTGCTGCGGGAGGCGCGCCAGCTCGAGCAACTCGATCCGGCGAGCCAGACCTTGGTCGAGCGTCTCCGGAGCGTCTCGGTAGAGCTCAACGACGTGGCGGCCGAAGTCGCCGGGTTGAGTGAGCAACTGCAGTTTGATCCCGAGCAAGCCGAGGCGTTGCAGACAAAGATGAACACGTGGCTCGAGATGAAGCGCAAACACGGCACCGATCTGGACGCCGTGGTCGCGGCGCGCGACGGGATGCGTCGACAGATCGAAATTCAAGGCGACTTGGAAGGCACGTTACTCCGCTTGGAGAAGCAGATCGCCATGGGGGAGAAGGAAGTGCGCCAGCTGGCGGCGCGTTTGCGTCAGGCGCGGGAGAAGGCCGCAGGCAAGTTGGCGAAGATCGCCGCCGCTTCAATCGGTCAGCTCGGTTTCAAGAAGGCTGAGTTTCAAATTTCGGTGATCGCTCTGGATCAACCGGGAGCGATGGGCGATTGTGGGTGCGAGTTTCTCTTTTCGCCGAATGTGGGCGAGGCGCCACTGCCGCTCAGTCGGATCGCCTCCAGTGGTGAGCTTGCGCGCGTGATGCTTGCCCTCAAGACGGTGCTCGCAGATCTCGATGGCGTGCCCTTGCTGGTCTTTGACGAAGTCGACGCGAATGTTGGCGGCGAAATCGGTCGGGTGGTCGGCGAGAAGATGGCGGCGATTGCGCGGACGCATCAAGTGTTGTGCGTGACGCATTTGCCGCAAGTGGCAGCGCAGGCTTCGAGTCACCTCGTCGTCGACAAGGATCAATCGAAACAACGGGCGGTGGTCACGATTGAACCGATTCAGGCTAGCCGGTCGGCGCGGTTGAGCGAGCTCGCGCGGATGTTGGGCGACCGCAACGCGAAGAGCGCGTTGGCCCACGCCGAGGAACTGCTCGGAGCCCGCAGTTGAGGATTAGTCAGGTCGCAGATCGTCAGCCCGCGCTCCAAGGCGTGAGAGACCAAGTGGATGGCCTTCGGCTCACCCACCCGGGCGACGATTTTCCGCAACAATTCGTTTGAGGTCGGTTTGATCATACCGCCCCGTCACTGTGTGATGATTCGGAAAATCTCGAAACCGAATCCAACGGCGGTTTGGGCCGGTCAACCGATCAGGCGCGCGGATTGGCGAAACTCCGCCAGCGCTCCAGTGGCAGGTTAGCCAAGGCGATGAAGCCCAGCTGACTGATGATGAAGGCAGTGAGCCACCAAAATGCGGAGTCCATGAAACCGTAACTGTGCAACCCGATGCCGAGCATGTTGGTGCCAAACCAGCTCCAGCTCGTCACGACGTTGCCGAAGACGGCGAGACACATCAGGCCGCGTTGCTTGACGAGACCGCCCCAGCGGGCGTGGAGGATGATGGCATTCCAGATTACAATGATGAGGGCGCCGTTTTCTTTCGGGTCCCAGCCCCAGAAACGACCCCACGATTGGTCGGCCCAAATGCCGCCGAGCACGGTTCCCACCAAACTGAACAATGTAGCAAAACAGACGATGCCGTAAACCATGCGAGCGAGCGCATCGGCCGTCGCCTTATCCAGCGAGGCGGTGAAGAGACCGCGCACGATATAAATGATCGCGAGAAATCCGGCGAGGAAGGTGGCCGAGTATCCGGCCGTGACGACGACGACGTGAGTGCCGAGCCAGAAATTGGAGTCGAGCACCGCTCGCATCATTTCCAAGGTGTCACCGCTCAGTGAAAGGTGGTGGGCGATGAGGAGCGTGCCGAAGCCAACGAGACCCGCCGCGACGCTGCCGATCGCGTTTTTGAAAATGGCCTCAAGCACGAGGCACAACAGGACGGCTCCCCAACCGACGAAGAGCGCGGAGGAATACAGATTGGTGACGGGCGGACGGCCTTCGAGCCACATGCGGGTAATGATGCCGACGGTCGTGGCGACCCACGCGAGCGCAATCAACCAGAACGCGGAGCGGCCGAGCAGGCCCGGCCACTTGAGCCACGAGAAGACGGCGAGAAAAAATGCCAGCACGTAGAGAATCATGCTGTTGAAAAAGGGCTGGGCGGCGTTGAACCTAACTTCGGTGTTTGTCTTCGTTAGTTCGCGGGCGAAACGGGTGCCGAGCTCGGCTTGGTAGAGCTCCACGATTTTGTTGAACTGCTCGGGTTTCTGCTGCCGCCACGAGTGGGCGAGGCCGGCATAGGCGAGGGCGGTCGGATTGATACTGCCAGTGGCAAAGGTCTCGAGCAGGGCTTGTCCGGTCGTGTTCCAGTCGGTGGGATCATCCGAAGTGGTGGCGGGCGGGATCGGGCGGATCGAGGTGTTGGCGGCCATCGCGTCGTAGCGTTGGCCCATCGCGATCATCGCCTTAAAGGCATCCTCGTCGTAAAATTCATTTTTCTGACGATTGCGCACGGCGGCGATGCCGGCGGGCAACGACGCTTGGAACCGCATGAGCTCGCCGAGGAAATCATCCGAATCGGGCACTACAAACGTGTGCTTCAATTCCTGATAGCGAACGATGTTGGCGTGGAGTTGAATCACCCCGCGTTGAAAGGGCGTGCGGTTCTGGGCCGCGATCGGCTGCGCCAGTTCGGATTGCCGCATGAGTTCGGGAATGCCCTCGGTTATTTGCGCAAACGAGAAACGCTTCTTCCCGTCGCCGTCGGTGGGCTTGAGGTGAAAGAGCGTGAGCACGTCGGGGTGGACGATCTCGAAGGTGCGCAGCGTGTCGGCCTGCTGAGCGTGGAAGGCGATTTCGAGGAGCCACTCGATGGGCTTCAGAGAGGTGTTTTCGTCGACGGCGACCCGCTGACGACCTTGGAGCTGGAGGAGGGTGCTGCGTGCGATGGTGTCGAGAGGTTTGATGCGGCCGTTGGCGAGCACGGGCAGTTGACCGAACCCAACGAGATCGAATCCGGACTTGGACGATCGGGGGGCGAGGCTACTCACCATCCAGACGGCGGCGAGTAACAGGACGAGAAATGGAATGAACTTTTTCATGTGGCCGAGCGGCGTTGGCCGCTGAAACGGAATAACGAAAAGGAGAATTGGATGAGCAGGCCGAGACTCATAAGGATGCATGAGACGTAGGGCAGTATCCAACTCGGATTGTGGACGACCTGCAGAACAGTGGTGCGGTCGTTGTTATCGAAGCCCGCTTGATAAAAAGTGAGGCCGGCGTAACGCAGCGGGTTGTTCATGTAGATGAGCACTTCGCGGTCATCGAGGCCATCGGGGGTTTTGAGGTGCACGCGACTTGAGAAATTCTTGGGGATCGTCGTGCCCGCGTAAACATCGTGGGAGAAATCGATCAGTTGAAGCGAGAACGGCTTGTAGTTGCGCCGGAACCGGAGGCTGAGCGACCACGTGCGCCCGGCATAGGTGAAAGTCTGGGTTTTGAGGAGCTGGGCCGACACGAGCCAGATGCCGAGACTACCGTCGGCCCCGATGAGCTCGACGTAGGCAGCGGCGAGGTTGCGCTCATCCTGCTTGTAGGTGAGGGCGAGAGGGGTGGTGGCGATCCGCGCGCCGATATCCTGAGTCGCCAGCGAGGCGGGGGCGTTGGGCGCTTGATCGCGCATTTGAAGGGCCGCGTTGGGATAGAAATCGCGGATCACGACGCGGAAAGGCAGTTGGGGAAGTGGGATCTCTCGGTCGGGGCTAAGACGTGATCCGGGGATGGCGACGACGTCGTCGTAGGCAGGATCGGACGTGTCGATGATGGCTAGCTCGTTGTCGCGATAGCTTTCCGAGTAGCTCTTCGTTTCACCTTCATCGAGGCGCATTTGATATTCCTCCTGCCAAATGCCGGTGAGCAGCTCACCCACGAGGAGAAGGATGAGGCCAACGTGGATGAGTTGAATGCCCGCCTTGCGCCGAGTGGGCGAGAACCGCTTGATGTGGGCGGCGATCAAGTTGATCAGCAGGAGCCCCCCAATAAAATAGCCGCCGGGGAAAACCGGCACGGGCACCTGGGTGCCCGGAATCTTGCTCAACACAAAAAATGTGCGGAAGAAATGTTCCTGCACGCCCCAGACGCCTAGTTGCACCTGGGCGAGAGTCGCCCAGAAAATCAGGACGATCGACAGCGCGAGGAGCCCGACCGTGAGTTTGAGGGAGACGAAGAAATCGACGAAGGCTTTCCAGAGTTCGCGCATGGCTCAGTGTTGGTGTCCTTGGACCGTTTTGAGAAAGTTGATGAACGCCGTCTTTTCGGCGGCGACGAGCGCGTCGGGGCCCATGAGCTTAAAGAACCACGTGTTGCCCTCGAAGCTTGCGAGCCCTCCAAGGATGCGTTGGGCGGGAGCAGCGTCAGGATTGGCCATTTCGACGATGGTGAGGGAGAGGCCGTCGCCGCGCACGGTCGTGAGTGTGCCGGGCAACTCTTCGGCGCTCAACGGCGGGAGTTGGATCTGGCCGCGCCAACGATTGATGTTGGCGAGATCACCGCCGACATCGCCGGGGAAGGCGGTGATCGCCATGTCGGCGGACGCGCCATCTTCG
>Ga0335398_10007877_pt1 | contig 12844 bp, 17 predicted proteins | sample BON03_FD_205742 | JGI IMG/M metagenome (GOLD analysis project Ga0335398, IMG submission 205742) | Freshwater microbial communities from Lake Bonney liftoff mats and glacier meltwater in Antarctica - BON-03 (spades assembly) (version 2) | ecosystem: Environmental > Aquatic > Freshwater > Ice >...
GCGATTCGGGGTCAAGAAAGCCGGGACGGATCATGGAACGACTGGAATCGCCTCGGGACTGATTCGCAAGCACGATTTTCGGGTTCCCGGAGAGTCGGGGTATAGTTAAGGTCCAGGGGCTTGGCCCGTCGCGCGGAGGCGCGCTCGGGACCTGGTGGGTCCAGGGCGAAGCCCTGGCCTTGTCTAACGAAGGATCGTTCTTGACGGCGGTTGGTATTATCCGAATTGGCGTAGCGGCTCCTGGCGCTCCTCCCACAACGATCCGTTGCCGGTGATGAACGACCAGACCAGCGGCTTCTCGTTGCGAATTCGCCCCAGCACGGTCGAGATCGCGCCCACCGCGGGCTGGCGGAGCCCGTGAAACTCGACCGGCGGGCCAACCTGCTGGAAATGGATGGCGGTGGCCCGCAACAGCCGCAGCAGGCTGCTCTCCATGATCGCACACCAGTGGCTGAGCTGGTGCATGCCGCTGACCGTGACGATGCCGCGCATCAGGAAAAGCCGCATGAGTGCAGCGGCCGTCGGGCTGACCCCCAGCCGGTCGCGCGTGAGGGCGAAACGGGAGATTTCGCCGGTCGCCATGACCGGTAATGGTGCTAAAACGTATTGTTCGCATACACGCATCATCGGAAAACTGGCTTCGCCCGGCGCCTCGGCTCCGATAACGACACGCACCGTACCCAGCACCTTGCCGGTGCTGCGCCCGCGGACCAGCACGTGGCGGGATGCCCCGTCGTAGCTGTCCTGTTCCAATCCGTTGGCCCCGGGCTCGAATCCGCGCTCCTCGCAATAGACCTTGTACCGCAGTCGCTGCGCCTCCAGGATCTGCTCCGCGGATGTGGCGACCTCAACTTCCATTTCTTCGGTTGCGGCAGCGAGCGCGGCCCCGAATGTCTGGTGCATGGTGGGTATCCTCCCCTTGGGGTCTGTCTTCCTCAAGCACTCGCTCCGGCGCATCAGCTGCAGGAGGGAGAATGCTTAGTAACCTGCTATTGATGGAGAGGTCATTAAAATCATATCGTGCGCTGCTGCGTCGAAATACCGTACGTGTTCAATATTGTGGTGCAAGCCCATCGATAAGGCGTCCAAAAAAATGTGACAGGCGTCGCCAATGGCGCGCAACGCGGCGGCCGCGCAGATTATGCGGCGATGGCCTGATCTAGGCACCGAAGAGGATAACCAAGAGAATTGAAAAAAGATGAAAGTTGGACTTGCGCAGGGAACCGTTACCCGAGTGTGCTCTTCCTGTGACCCGTTCGGAGGCGGTCCGGTCGCGTCCGCACGTAGCGTTCCGCTTCCCTGGCTGACGGGTCGCCAGGTACGCGCCGGCCTGGTGCTCAGCCGGTCCGCATCGGGCGGCGCAGTACCGCCGCCAGCGGCAACAGCAGCCGCATCACCACCGGTACCAGCGCGGCCCCCAGCAACAGCCCGAACACACCTGCGGCGGTCGCGCCCACCACCCACTCGATCGTGGCAGACAGCGCCGGCACCATGCCGCCCGCCGCCCCCGCTGCGTCGTGCACGATGTGGCCGAGTGTGGGCAGGCCCAGCACTTCCAGCCCGTGGATGATGATGCCGCCCCCCACCCACACCATCGCCGCAGTGCCGACAATGCCCAGCAGCTTCAGGAACGGCGGCATCCCGTGCACCAGGCCCCGCCCGAGCGCCTGGCTAAGCGGCCGCAGCAGCCGGTCGGCGGCCGACGGCGCGCCGACGGTCCGGCGCAGCAGCCAACTCACCGGGCGGTCGGACAGGGCCAGCGCCACGCCGGCATCGTCGGCCTTCACGATCAGCGCCACCCCGCCGTAAACCAACAGGGTGATGCCGATGCCAACGGTGGCAAGCACCACGGCCTGCATCCAGAAGCCGGCTTCGGGGATAGTGGCCAAGGCAATTGCCATGATCTCGGCGGACAGGATGAAGTCGGTGTTGATCGCGCCGGCAACCTTGGCGTCCTCCAGCACCTGCGGATCCTCGATCGGCGTCGCCTCGGCGGGCAGGCCGGGCGCGTGATGGTGCGGCAACACCGCCTCCAGCACCTTCTCGGCGCCCTCGAAGCACAGATACGCGCCGCCAAGCATCAGCAGCGGCGTGATCGCCCAGGGAGCCAGCAGGCTCAACGCCAGCGCCGCCGGCAGCAGGAACAGCAGCTTGTTGCGCAGCGACCCCACGGCGATCCGCCACACGATCGGCAGTTCACGCTCGGCGGCGAAGCCCACCACGTAGCGCGGGGTGACCGCGGCGTCGTCGATAACGATGCCGGCGGCCTTGGCACCCGCCTTGGAGGCGTGGGCGGCGATGTCGTCGAGGCTGGCGGCGGCGATCTTGGTAAGGCCGACCACGTCGTCCAGCAAGGCAATCAGGCCCGTGGCCATGGCGACTCCCGGATGGATCCAGCGCCGTGCCCGTGCCGATGCGGCTGCAATGCGCCGGCGGCACAGAGCACGACCGGCCGGGCCACGGCAACGCCCCGCGGCCGCGGATCAGCCATCCCGTCAGGCGGCGGCGTGCCCCAGCCGCCCGGCCGCCATGTCGAGCACAGCCAGCACCGCCGCGTTCTGCTGCGCCAGGCCATAGCGTTCGCCAACCCAGTCGCGGTAGAGGCCGGGCCTGGCGGCACGGATCAGCGCCACCGCCTGCTCGATGCTGGCGAACAGGCATTCGCCGGGCCACAGCGTTTCGGCGCCGGGGAAGTCGTGCACCACGGGGAAGGCGCCCACCGCCATCGCCTCGCCGATGTTCAGGCCGAAGCTTTCATACATCGTGGTGGACAGCAGCACGCCCTTGTCCGCGTACCAGGCGGGCATGTCGTCCACGTCGCCGTCGAAATGCACCGCCCCCTGCAGCCCCAACGCCGGGATCATGCGCTGCAGGTAGCGCAGCGTGCGTAGGTCGGTGAAGCCGCCGGCCACGTGCAGGCTGTAGCGTGGGTCGTGCCGGCGCAGCGCATGGGCCACCTGCAGCATGAGCATCGGGTTCTTCTTGGGTTCGACATGCCCGACCCAGGCGACGCGGTGCGGGTCGGGCGGGCCGGCCGCGGCGGGGCGGAAGCGGTCGAGGTCGATGCCGTTTGCGACGACGTAGTGCGCACCGGCGGCCGCCACGCCGGGAAAGCGCTGGCGCACCAGCTCGGCGATGTCGTCGCCCACGGTCACCAGCGCATCCACCTGCGTCCACTCGACCTGGCCGGGATAGTCCGTCTGCAGCGCCTCGATCGAATGCAGCCGCAGCACGCAGGGCCGCCCGCCCAGCACGCCGGACGTGGTGGCCCATACCGCATGGTCCCAGCACCATTCCAGCCACACGATATCGGCCCAGGCGATCGCCGCGGCCAGTTCGGCGCCGGGCGGGCCGGCGTGGAACCGCACGTCGTAATGCTCCGCCAGGGTGGGAATCAGCGGCGCGAGAAAGCTGCCCCGGCGGTCCTTCACGCGGTCGGCCAGCAACAGGCGCGGCATGGGCGATGCTCCCGGACCAATCCGAGCAACAGTGTCAGTCGGCGAGGGTTTCCAGTCCGTTAACATTGGACGCGCCGGAATCGGGTGTGTTGGCCACGCCGGCCATTGTCGAGGCCGATGGGGACGCCGTCGGTGAAGCCGGTGGGCTGATGTCAGGCGCACGGGGTGCACGCTCCGACGATGGACCCTCGACTGCCGCGCCGGGGGCAGGCGCCGGGCCGGGCTGCCCAATGGCGTCGCTGGGGGTGCCGGGCGGCGGGGTGCCCATCTGGCTGCGCTCCCACGAGCGATAGGCTTCCAGCTGTTGCTGGGTGGGAAGGGTGCTGCGCACCGCGCCGCTGTCGTCGCGGAACTCGATCACCACGATCGCCAGTCCGGCATCCAGCCGCAGCGTGGGGTTGGGAAACGCGATGGCGGTTGGGCTGCGCGGCGCGATGTCGGGCGTCTCCGCCGGCGGCTCCCGTGCCGTCGATGCCGCGGGGGATGCGGGCCCAATGCGGGGTACTGCAAGATCGCTTGACATGGATGGCGGAACCCCGACGGTGCGAGACAAGCTCTGGGCACCCTCCTGGCGCTTCAGCCGACACAATAGCCGCCAAGACGTTGACAAACCGTCAACGCCACCGCCGTGCGCTCAGAAATCGGTGACGCGGCCCTTGTGCTGCCAATCGCCGTAGCGCGTAGGTTCCGGCCCTGACGCGCCGCCGATCTCCTTGGGCAGCGGCTTGGCCGGGGGCCGCACCGCCGGCGCGGTTTCAGGCCGGGCGGAGGGCAAGTCGGATGGTGGTGTTTTCTTCTCGGTCATGCCATCAAGATGGCGTGTGGACCTGGGATTGCAACCAATTGTCGGTTGCCGCCAGCGCCACCATTACGGTCAGTTATCCGAAGCGGTGCCACAATGACATTGGAGGGGTGAATGCGCGCGCGCCTGCCTGCAATGCTGCTGCTGGCGGCCCTGATGTCGCTGGCCTTTGCCACGTCGACCCCCCTCGCCCAGGCCGAAACGCTGCGCGAACCCGCGCCACATGCCACCCCCCCGCCCCCGCCCCCGCCAATGGGGCGGATCGGCCCGCGCGAAGTCACCGTCGCCAACCGCAGCGGCCTTGCAATCGTCGAAATCTACATCTCGCCCAGCAGCGCCGACGCCTGGGGCGACGACCGACTGGGCGAAGCGTTCCTGGCCCCCGCGGCGACGGTCCGCCTGCACCTGGGCCGCACGCGCGACTGTGGCTTCGACATCCTGGTCATCTACGAAGACCTCAGCCGCGAGGAGCGGGTGCACCAGAACCTGTGCCGCAGCCGCCAGGCCAGCTTCGACGGCAAGGCCCGCATCTGGCCATTCGGCGTGGCCATGCAGGTGCGGGAAGTGGTGCTGGCCAACCACAGCGCCCGGGCGATCCAGCAGGTCTACGTCTCCGCGGCCGATGCGGGCGACTGGGGAGAAGACCTGCTGGAGCGCGCCATCTCGGTGGGCGACCAGGGCAAGGTCGCCTATCGCGGCGCCTGCACCATGGATATCCGCATCGTGTTCGAGAACCGCTCGGCCGAGGAGCGGCGCGGGGTCGATCTCTGCCGCGGCGCCATCCTGGCGATCCGCCCGGGTTGGACCACCACCGACGACATGCCGATCCCCCCCGCCTAGTGGTCCGCATCTGACGAATAGTGCCGTCAGAGTCGGACCACTATCTTGATTTTGTGGGGCGATTCACCAACCGCCCTATTGATTGACCGATGTACAAAGGCAAGGCCAGGGCTTTGCCCTGGACCCACCAAAGGCCGGCGGCCTTTGGAAACCATTTTATTATCATATAGTTAAGGTCCAGGGGCTTGGCCTGTCGCGCGGAGGCGCGCTCGGGACCTGGTGGGTCCAGGGCGAAGCCCTGGCCTTGCCTAACGAAGGATCGTTCTTGACGGCGGTTGGTATGAGTCATCCGCAATACGGCCGCGGCATGCAACGCATGGCGGCAATCCACGGCCTGCGCGGCGACCGCGACAGGGCACAGGAAGCGCCCCGCCGCCTTGTCGAATTCGGCCAGCCCCCGAACCGCGAGACATTCCTCCGCGGTCCGCAGGTCGCGGGCCTGCCGCTGCCCACCTGATCCACGGCATGAGCCATGGCCGCCGCCGCTACGGCGCGTAGCGTTCCAGCAACGGCCGCACCTGGCTTGCCACGATGCGCGGGGTCAGCGGCCCGGAATGGTGCCAACGCACGATCCCCTCGCCATCGACCAGGAAGGTGGCCGGCACCTCCTTCACCCCCCAGTCCGACGCGGCACGGCCCGCCGCGTCGAACGCCACCCGGGCATAGGGGTTGCCGTTGCGCTCCAGGTAGTCCAGCGCATTGGTCCGGGTGTCGCGGAAGACGATCGACCAGACCTCGACGCGCGAGGCCTGCAACTCCATCAGCACCGGGTGCTCCAGGATGCAGGCGGGACTCCACGAACCCCAGAACTTCACCAGCCGCGGCTGGCGCCCGGTGATCAGGTCGCGCGCCGCGAAGCCCTCCCCCAGCAACCCCGGCAGGTAGAAGCCGGGCACGCGCGCGCCCAGCAGGCGGCTGGGGCTGCCTTGCCCCGCGACCACCGTGTTGGCACGCGGCACCAGCACGTCCCAATAGGCATACAGCCCGCCGCCGGCCGCCCCCAGCAGCACGAGCACCGCGACAATCTTCAGCATGCTCAGCCGCCGCTCTTGCGCGGGGCAAGCGTATTCCAGGTGGCCGCCGGCGGCGCCTGGCCGGTCTCCGGCTTCCACTGGCCGGACTTCTTCAGCGCTTCGGCGACATCGGGCGGCATGTAGGTCTCGTCATGCTTGGCCAGCACCTCGCTGGCGGTGAAGCCGCCATCGGGCCGCAGCGTGCCGAGCGCCACCACGCCCTGGCCCTCGCGGAACAGGTCCGGCAGGATGCCGGCGAACACCACGTCCACCGAGGCCCTTCCATCGGTCACCCGGAAGGTGGCCACCGGCTTGCCGTCGCGCCGGTCGCGCCCGACGCTGCCATTCTCCACCAGCCCGCCCAGGCGCAGCGTGCGGCCGGGCGCCGTCGGCTGGTCGGCGAGGTCGCCGGGGGTGACGAAGAACACCAGGCTGTCGGAGACCGCCATCAGCGTCAGCCCCGCGGCGCTGCCCAGCCCCAGCCCGCACAGCAGCAGCACCATCAGCCGCCGCCGCTTGCGGGTGCGCATGACCTGCATCAGTGGGTCTCCCGGTTGCGCCGCCGCGGATCGATCGCATCCAGCCGCCGCCGCGCGCGGCCCACCCGCAGCCAGGCCGACACCGCGAAGCCGAGGGCCACGGCCAGCGCCAGCCCGTACGATGCGGCGACATAGGGCAAGTGGGTCATCATGCCGCCTGTTGCGCCTGCGCCAGCAGCAGGCTGCGAATGCGCCGCTCCATCACCGCGGCACGCAGCCGGGCGGTGACGATCGCCGCGAAGCCCAGGCTGAACCCGGCCACGCACACCAGCAGCGGCCACAGCATCTCCACATGCATGCTCGGCGCGCCGGTGATGGTGATGGTCGAGGGCTGGTGCAGCGTGTTCCACCAATCCACCGAGAACTTGATCACCGGCAGGTTGACCACGCCGACCAGCGCCAGGATCGCCCCGGCCCGATAGCCCCGCGTCGGGTCGTCGAAGGCCCGCACCAGCGCGATATGGCCGATATACAGGAAGAACAGCACCAGCACCGAGGTCAGCCGCGCGTCCCACACCCACCAGGCCCCCCACATCGGCTTGCCCCACAGGCTGCCGGTGGCCAGGCACAGCGCGGTGAACGCCGCCCCCACCGGCGCCAGCTCGGCTGCCGCGAGATCGGCCAGCGGATGCCGCCACACCAGCGACAGCACCGAGCAGATGGCCAGCGACAGATACCCCCCGCTGGCCAGCCACGCCGCCGGCACATGGATGTAGATGATCCGCACCGCATCGCCCTGCTGGTAGTCGGGCGGCGCGAAGAACAGGCCCCAGGCGAGCCCCACCAGCGTCAGAACTACCGCCGGCACCGCCAGCCACGGCAGCACCCGCCCGGACAGCCGCAGGAACCGGCCGGGGTTGGCGAAGCGATGCAGGTTGCGGCCGCCGCGCGGCGCAAGGATGATCGTGCTGTCCACGCCCCCACAATACGCCGGCGGGCGCCCGGTTTGAAGCCGCCGCGATTTGAAGCTTGGCCACGTTACGCCTATGTCATGCAGCCACATCATTCCCGTAGGGGGAGCCGTGCCGATGGCCTACTGGCTGGTCAAGTCCGAACCCGACGCCTTCAGCTGGGACCAGCAGGTCGCCAACAACGTCGAACCCTGGACCGGGGTGCGCAACCACATGGCCAAGAACAACCTCAAGGCCATGCGCACGGGCGACCACGCCTTCTTCTACCACTCCAACATCGGCAAGCAGGTGGTCGGCATCGTCCAGGTCGCCCGCGAAGCCTATCCCGACCCCACCATCGAGCCGGGCGAAAAAGGCGACTGGGTGTGCGTCGACATGCAGGCCGTCCGCCCCCTGACAATCCCCGTCACCCTCGCCCAGCTCAAGGCCGACCCGGCTTTCGCGGAACTGCCGCTCATCCGCCAGTCCCGCCTCTCGGTCATGCCGATCTCCGCCGAACACTGGGCCGCCATCTGCCGCCTCGGCGGCCTCGAGCCGTAGCCCGCGCGCCTCACACATGACCGCCATGCGCGTGCTCTGCCGCCTGGACGACATCCCCGACGGCGAGGCTCGTGGCTTCGGCGGCGCCACCGGCGCCTTCACCGGCCTGTTCGCCATCCGCCGCGGCCAGCAGGTCTTCGTCTACGTCAATTCCTGCCCGCATATCGGCGTGCCCCTCGACTGGGCGCCCAACCGCTTCCTGTCCACCGACCGCCGCCGCATCGTCTGCGCCATGCACGGCGCCGAGTTCCGCATCGACGACGGCGAGTGCACCAAGGGCCCTTGCCTTGGCGACCGGCTGGAAGCGGTTATGATCTGCCTCGAAGACGGCGAGGTGCTGGTGCCCGAGGATGCGGGCCTCTAGTTCTCCCTCAGCCGACCAACGTCCAGGACGGGGAACAAAGCGATGTCCGACACCCTTTTTCCGGTGAAACCCGAAATCGCCGCGCGCGCCCACCTCAACGAAGGTCAGCTTGCCGCCATGCGGGCCCGTCTGGCCGCCGACCCCGACCGCTTCTGGCTGGAACAGACCCACCGCATCGCCTGGATGCGTCGCCCCACCAAAACCCTCTCCGGCGGCTTCACCGGCGACGTCCGCATCAAGTGGTTCGAGGACGGCACGCTCAATGCCTCCGTCTCGTGCCTCGACCGCCACCTCGCCACGCGCGGCGACGACGTCGCCATCATCTGGGAAAGCGACGACCCCAACGTCGCCGAACGCGTCACCTACCGCGACCTCTACGAACGCGTCTGCCGCCTCGCCAACGCCCTGCGCAGCCTCGGCGCCAAAAAGGGCGACCGCATCTGCATCTATCTGCCCATGGTGGTCGAAGCCACCGTCGCCATGCTCGCCTGTGCGCGCATCGGCGCCGTCCACTCCGTCGTCTTCGGCGGCTTCTCCCCGGACAGCCTGGCCAACCGCATCCAGGACTCCGAGTGCGCCATCCTCATCACCGCCGACGAAGGCCGCCGCGGCGGCCGCAAAGTGCCGCTGAAAGCCAATGCCGACGCCGCCGTCGCCCAGTGCCCCACCATCAAGCATGTCGTCGTGGTGAAGGTCACCGGCGGCGACGTGCCCATGCACCCCGGCCGCGACCACGACTACGCCACCCTCGCCGCCGCCGCCGAACCCCACTGCGAACCCGAGGAGATGAACGCCGAAGACCCGCTGTTCATCCTCTACACCTCCGGCTCCACCGGAATGCCCAAGGGCGTGCTCCACACCACCGGCGGCTACATGGTCTGGGCCAGCTACACCCACGAACTCGTCTTCGACTACAAGCAAGGCGAAATCTACTGGTGCACCGCCGATGTCGGCTGGGTCACCGGCCACACCTATATCGTCTACGGCCCGCTCGCCAACGGCGCCACCAGCCTGATGTTCGAAGGCATCCCCACCTGGCCCGACGCCGGCCGCTTCTGGCAGGTCGTCGACAAACACCAGGTCAACATCTTCTACACCGCCCCCACCGCCATCCGCTCCCTCATGCGCGAAGGCGATGCCCCGGTCCGCCGCCACAAGCGCACCTCCCTCCGCCTGCTCGGCAGCGTCGGCGAACCCATCAACCCCGAAGCCTGGCTCTGGTACCACCGCGTCGTCGGCGACCATCGCTGCCCCATCGTCGACACCTGGTGGCAAACCGAAACCGGCGGCATCCTCATCACCCCCCTCATCGGCGCCATCGCCCAGAAACCCGGCTCCGCCACGAAACCCCTCCCCGGCGTCACCCCCCTCATCGTCGACGCCGAAGGCAACATCCTGGAAGGCGCCGCCGAAGGTAACCTATGCCTCGCCACCCCCTGGCCCGGCATCATGCGCACCATCTACGGCGACCACGAGCGCTTCATCCAAACCTACTTCTCCACCTTCAAGGGCCTCTACTTCACCGGCGACGGCGCCCGCCGCGACGCCGACGGCTACTACTGGATCACCGGCCGCGTCGACGACGTCATCAACGTCTCCGGCCACCGCATGGGCACCGCCGAAGTCGAATCCGCCCTCGTCGCCCACCCCAAGGTCGCCGAAGCCGCCGTCGTCGGCTTCCCCCACGACATCAAGGGCCAAGGCATCTACGCCTACGTCACCCTCAAACTCGGCGAGGAACCCACCGACGCCCTCCGCCGCGAACTGATCGCCTGGGTCCGCAAGGAAATCGGCCCCATCGCCGCCCCCGATGCCATCCAATGGGCCCCCGGCCTGCCCAAAACCCGCTCCGGCAAAATCATGCGCCGCATCCTACGCAAAATCGCCGCCAACGAAACCGAAGGCCTCGGCGACACCTCAACCCTCGCCGATCCCGCCGTCGTCACCGATCTCGTCCAGAACCGCGTGGGCTGAACCCTGCTGTCCTCTCCCGTGCCAACGGGAGAGGACAGCAGGAAGAATGTTCTTTTTTGAAAAAAAGAACCAAAAAACCTTCATCCTCTTACTCAAAACCCCAAAGCCCAGCCCAAACGGATAAAAGTCTTTTTGCTTCTTTTTCTACAGAAAAAGAAGACTCTTCCCTCTTTCATATCTGGGAGTCCTGGCAATGCGCCTCGCCGTCATCTCCGACGTCCACGGCAACCTCCTGGCGCTGGAAGCTGTCCTCAAGGACATCACCACCCGTGCCGTGGACGACATCGTCAATCTCGGCGACTGGGTCGCCGGCCCCCTATGGCCGCGCGAGACGTTCGAACTTTTGGCCGAACTCGGCATCAAATCCGTCCGCGGCAACCACGACCGCTGGGCCACCGACCGCCCCGACGACCAGATGCCCCCCGCCGGCCGCTTCGCCCGCGACGCGCTCACCCCGACCCAGCGCGAAACCCTCCACGCGCTGCCCGCCACCATCGAAGTCGCTGGCAGGGGGGGCGAAATCCTCGCCTGCCACGGCACCCCCACCGACGACATGCAGAACCTCCTGGAAGAACCGCTGGACGGCCGCATTGCGCCGGCCAGCCGCGAAGCCGTCGCCACCCGCCTCGGCGCCGATGCCAACCGCCAGGTCATCCTCTGCGGCCACTCCCACCGCCAGGCCCTGGTCACCGGCCCCAACGGCTGCCTCATCCTAAACCCCGGCAGCGTCGGCTGCCCCGCCTTCGCCGACCTCCCCGCCGCCGCCCACTGGGAACACCGCTCCCCTCACGCTCGCTACGCCATCCTGACAAAGCGCAACAACCGCTGGGGCGCGGACCTCATCGCCCTGGAATACGATTGGAACGCCGCCGCCAAGCAAGCCGAAACCCTGGGCTGGCCCAAATGGGCCACTATGCTCGCCACCGGATCAGTCTCCTAAGCAAGCAGGAATCTTCTTTTTCTGAAGAAAAAGAAGCAAAAAGACTTCTGGATTTTTTCGCCGATCCGCCCAGCATAAACGGGTAAAAATTTTTTGGTTCTTTTTTTATAAAAAAAACTACACTTTCTCTAATTCTTGCACTCGCGCCCCAGCCACAAAATAGAAGATGAACACATAAGGCTCCGACGCCTCGAAGCTTGCCGGCGACGGCAGCGCCCGCTGCATCTCCTCTGCATCGAACCCTTCCACCGGCTGCCATCCGTCCAGCCAATAGAACCCGCGATACCCCAGCCCCGCCAGGAACGCCGGCACCGCCCGCGTGCTCCCCACCCGATGCCGCTCCTCGATCTCAACGGACAGCACCGGCATCCAGCGCCGCAGCGTGCCCTCGGCCCCGCGCAGAACCTCCTCCTCCGCCCCCTCGGCATCCACCTTCATCGCCGTCACCTCGGCCAGCCCCAGCGAATCCAGCGCCAGCACCGGCACATCGTAGTGCAGGATGCGCTCCACCCGGGGGTCGGCCGCCGCGATCCCGGCGTAGTCCTTGGCCACCGACGCCCACTGCTCCTGCGCCACGCCGCCCACCACCGGCACGTCGAGCGACAGCCGCCCCGCCCCCATGCCCAGCGCCTCCGTCCGCAACGCGATATGCGGCGGCACGATGCCCCCATGCGCAGCCCGCACCGCCGCCTCCAGCCGCGCGAAGGCCGGCGGCAGCGGCTCGAACGCCACCACCCGCGCCCCCGGCAGCGCCGCCAGCGGCAGGGTCAGCGCCCCGTCATGCGCCCCCACGTCCACGATCAGCCCCGGCCGGTGCAGCGCCCGGTGGAAGTCGAGCTCGTCCATCCGGCTCAGCCCTTCAGCGCCGTCTCGAACACTTCCAGCGCCCGCGCCGCGAACAGCCACATGTTCCGCTCCCGGTCATCCACATCCGTGTCGATCTGCAAGGACACCGGCATCGCCCCCGCCACCGCGAAGCACGCCCGCCCCGCCGGGTGCCCATACCGGTTCCCGCCCGGCCCCGCGGCCCCCGTCTCCGCCAGCCCCCAGGTGCAGCCGAACCGCTCCCGCACCGCATTGGCCATCAACGCCGCCATGCCCACCGAATTCGGCGGAACACTGGCCAGGTCGGCATCCGACAACTCCAGAAGAACATTCCGCGAAAGCCGCGTGTAAACCACCGCGCCCCCCAGATAGTACGCCGACGCCCCCGGCACCGCGAGCAAAGCCGCCGAAATCAACCCGCCCGCCGAAGACTCGGCCACCGCCACCTTGTCCCCACGCTGCTTCAACAACGCGCCCACCCGATGGGCAATCGGCATCAATTCCTGCATGTTCGTCTCCCTTCAACGCAGCATAGGCCTCGTTCTTTTTTTAAAAAAAGAACCAAAAAACTTTCATCCATTTCGCTCGAACCCCAAAGGCCCGCCCAAACGGACAAAAGTCTTTTTGCTTCTTTTTCT
>Ga0335398_10007880_pt1 | contig 12837 bp, 11 predicted proteins | sample BON03_FD_205742 | JGI IMG/M metagenome (GOLD analysis project Ga0335398, IMG submission 205742) | Freshwater microbial communities from Lake Bonney liftoff mats and glacier meltwater in Antarctica - BON-03 (spades assembly) (version 2) | ecosystem: Environmental > Aquatic > Freshwater > Ice >...
GGCGCAGATGAACATCCATGCCCACAATGCCGCGACTGCCAGTTACAGCGCCGACGGAGTGAGGGGTAGAAGAACTGGCGTTGACTTCGCTGCACTCCGTCTACCCGCTTCGCGTGTTCAGCCGCAAGGTTCAGGCAATGCGGGAGTCGATGTCGGAGGAGTATAGCGCGGCTCCAAATGAGGATTTGAGCAAGCCGATGGGTGAGATTTTGCGGGAGGAGGAGGGGAGAGAGTGAAGGAATAGTGACTGACGGCTCGCCCCGAAGAACGCCAAAGTAAACATTGACCTCACAAGCTCACTTTAATTTAATCCTGACAAATGACTCTTAGGGAGTTCGTGACGATGAGTCGCTGAGCAAGCCCCTCTTTCCCTTCCGCGAATCGCAGCAATGGCCTAATTGAAATGAAAAACGACGAGAACGACAACACGGACAACCCAATCGAAGAGCTTGAGAAAATTCTTGAGGGAGCAGGTGCGGATGTCGCAAAACTCTTCGGTCCGGCCCTCACCATCTTCGCCGGTCAATCGGCGACGGCGAAGGACGACAAACAGAAACGCGCCGAACTCCAGCGCATCATCCTTGGCAACTGAAGCTCGCAACGTCGCCCTATGATCATCCGCGAAATTGTCTTTCATCACTTTTTGGTCTACCACGGTGACCAGGGAGTCAAACTCCCGGCGACCGGCAAGAGCGCCTTGACGGTCGTGGTGGGACCCAATAATTCGGGGAAAACTTCGTTCATTCGTGGCCTAAAGTTCTGGCTCTATGGAGAGAACGGCGTCTCGAAGAGATCCGACCTTCCCTTGCTGTTGAACAATAAGGCCAAGGCGGAAGTCGGAGTTGGCGGCTCGCTCGAAGCCTGGGTTCAGGTCACGTTCGAGCGCCAAACGAATGAGGGCACGGAGACCGTAACCCTTCGCCGGACGATGGAAGGCCGTCGTCGCGGTCCCGAGACATGGGAAGTGGATTCGGTCTCACTTCGCCAGATATTGGCGGGAGCGCGTCCGCAAAATGATCCGAAAACCGCAGAGCGGTGGCAGGCGAGGCTGGAGGGTATGATGCCCAGGGCACTCTACGATGCCTTTTATTTCAAGGGCGAGCCTCTCGATGGAAAGCTCCTCGCGGATGTGACCGGGATCCGTGCTGCATTAGGACTCTTCCTGCACGAAGATCAATGGAAAGAAGCCGAAACCGCCGCCGCCGCCGTTCGGGACGAACTTGGAAGACAGATCGTGGCACTCTCGGCTAACAACCGTGAACTGAGCGAACGGATCAAGGACCAATCTCGCATCCAGATCCAATTGGACGATCAGCGAGCGGCTTTGGAAGAAGAGGTTAGGACGCGCGACTCCCTCGAAGTCAAGATTGAGGAGGAAACGGAGAACCTCACCAAGCTTGGGGACGTAGCGGCCGCCCAGGATGCAAAGACCAAGCTGGCGAGGTCAAAGCAGCAGGAGTCTGAGTCGAATCAAGTTTTGGCGACTGCCGAGTCCTCGATCATACGAGAGATCGGAAACAGTCTGGGGCTTCCTTTCCTCGTCGGTGCCGTTCCCACGGTGAGAGAGATTTTGTCCGGTATGGAGAAGGACAACATTCTCCCTGCCGATATCTCTGAAGGTTTCATTGATCGAGTGCTCGAACGTGAAAGCTGCATTTGTGGTCGTGATCACGACCAGGATTCGCGCGACGCATGGGAGGCCTATCGGGCGAAGACCCTTGCCGCTGACGTGAACGAAGGCCTTCGAAAGCTCCTCGACTGGGTCAGGCCGGACGGAGAGCGCTCTATTCTTCAGCGCTCGGCTCGAACCTGTTCCCAGTTGACTCAATCGGTCGCTGCTCGTGGCAAGGCGGTAGCTGCGGCCAACGAAGCACGATCCCATCTTGATCGAGCGGAAAAGGCACTCGCACAGGTTCCTCACGAGGAGATTGCGCGGATCGGAAGGTCTCTCCAGCAGCTTCGCGGGGACATCAGGAACTGCGAGAAGCGTGTTCTACTTTTTGAAAAGGAGGTTGGGCAACGGGAAGGGACGCTTAAAAGGTTCAAGGAGAAAATCGCCGAGTTGCGGAAGAAATCCGGGATCAACACCGATGCCTTCGAAAAACTGGAAGCCGCGAAAGATCGAGCTGATGGACTTCACCGCCTTCTCGGCATGTGCCGCAACCGCCTCGGAACCTACTTCCATCGGGTTCTTCAGTCTGCCGTCACCAAGGCCTATGACTCCAAAGCGACCGACGGGAGCAGAGCAAGGATTGATAAATCTACGCTGCTCCCATCGATTCATGTCAGCGGCGAGAAGACCGGTCATTTGGGTGGTGGCCAGTCGCAGTTGCTCGCCCTCGCCTACGTGGTGGCTCTTGCGCGCCTTCGGCAGGACATGCATTCACAGTTGGAGACTCTCGGAGTGCGACTGGGCAAGATCGACGATCTTTCCTTTTTCATGGATTCCCCGTTCGGGAACATGGAGGAGCACTACAAAAAAGCCTCTGTTGAGCTGATCCCTGGCTCGGCCCGACAGGTCGTCGTCTTGCTCTGGAAAGAGGATTGGGTTTTCGCGCGTCCCGTTCTCGAGCCTCTCGCGGCGGCGATCCATGCGGTCAAATTCAATACCACGCTGGAAAACCTGGAGAAAATCCGCCCCGAGGAGCGCCTCTATCCTTTACCCGGCGAAGATCTGGAGTTGCTCGTGCCGCTTCCGCAGGGCGAAGAACATCCCCGCAGCGAACTTATCAAAATCCGGTAATGGCCACGATTCGAATTCCTCAAGACGCCACTCCCTTTCTTCCGCTCTGTCGCTCCCACTCAGGCGACGCTCATGATCGGACCGAACAGGTCTGCTTCGAAACCTACGCCGACCTCATCGTTTTTGCCGCAGCGCTGGGATACGAAGAGATGAACGGCAAGTTGCCGATGCGGGAGACACGGTTCCTTGATCGGCCCAACCCGATTGATCTCCAGACGTTCAAGAATGATCGGCGCTATCCGCCAATTCTTCTGATCGCCTTAGCCGCCTCGAAGGATCGTGCTGTGGTCCGCGATGAGGATCTTCTCTGCAAGATTACGGAAGATTTCGCGGCCGTGGGTTGCGAGCGTCTTAAGAAAACGGTGGATCAGGGAGTGCCGGGCGGGTGGCATTTAGCCATTGCCAAGCGATTGGCGGATTCCGGCGTAACCCCGTCTGAAAACCAGATCTAAACGGGCTTCCCTCACAGCGATTCTCATGTATCCTGCCGCTTTAGCCTGTCAAACTTACATCGCCACTTTGTTAACCTCTCGCCAGTTGCAACTCTCCTACTGCACCGGGTCTGATGACCTGGTAAAGGATTTTTTTGTGCCCTGCTTGGAGTCCTCTATCCTTTACCGGCGGGCCGCCGGTTATTTCACAAGCTCAGGCCTTGCGTTGGCGGCGCGGGGAGTGGCGAGTCTGGCATCGCGTGGGGGGACGATGCGGTTGATTGTCTCGCCTCATTTGGAGCCTGATGACGTCGAGGCGATCCAATCCGCCTTGGAGAATCCGGAAGCTGCTCTTCAGGTCATTACCTCGCGGGATCTTGATGAGATCGAGGACGCAATCCTTACAGATCGCCTCAACGCATTGGCGTGGCTTTCCGCAGCCGGGCGCCTGGAAGTACGACTCGCTTTGCGCGTCGATGGGAGTGGGCGGATTTCACGGGGTCTTTTCCACGAGAAGATCGGGATTTTTTCCGATGACTCGAATGCCCATGTCGCGTTCACTGGATCCTCGAATGAGACCGCCGGTGGACTCATCGAAAACTTTGAAAGCATCGACGTCTTTACGTCCCAGAACGATCCCGAAGGGCGCGTTGCCGCAAAGATCGCGCACTTCGATTCGCTCTGGCAGAACCAAGCGAGCGGAGTCCAGGTGATTGAGTTTTCGAAAGCTTCCCGTGAACTATTAGAGCGTTTCCGGGATCCGGACCGCCCTCCCCCGGGGATGTCATCGATCAGAGTGCGGGAGCCTGCCGAAAGCCCGGGGTTTGTGGTGCCCCCCGGTTTGGAGCTGCGAGATTACCAAATCGCGGCGATCCGGGCTTGGAGCGCGGCGGGAGGCAAGGGCATTCTGGCCATGGCAACCGGGTCCGGAAAAACACTGACCGCTCTGGCTCTTGCCAGCAAGGTATCGCTCAAGAACACCCCGCTCGTGCTGATCGTGCTCTGCCCCTTCATCAACCTTTGCAAACAATGGATTCGTGAGATGGCCGCCTTCGGTTTGCGCCCGGTGGCATGCTTCGAGGGTCGTCAGCGTTGGGAAGCCCAAATGGGGGAGGGATACGAGCGTCTCTCCAATGGGCTCTCGACGGTTCACGCCATCGTTGCGACCAATGCCACTTTCCAGAGCAATGTCTTTCAGGATCTCCTCCTTTCGCGTGTCACATCCTTCCACCATCTCCTGATTGCCGACGAATGTCACAACCTCGGGGCACAGAATCTCCAGAAGGTCCTGCCCGAACAGATTCGCTTGCGGCTCGGTCTTTCCGCCACCCCGGAGCGCCATCACGACCCGCTTGGCACGCGCTCCCTGGTGGACTACTTCGGAGGAGTCGTCTTCGAGTTTCCCATTGCCCAAGCGATCGCGGACGGGCGGCTGTGTCCCTACCGTTATTATCCGCATCTCGTCTCCCTGAATGAAAAGGAGACCGAAGAATACGCAGAGATCACTGCCAAGCTGGAGAAGATGCTTCGGGGTAAGGGCGAAGACGACGAACTCGGCCAGGCCGCGATGCATCTTCTCATTCGGCGCTCTCGGATTCTCGCGAGTGCCCAGAACAAACTCGAAGTCCTCGATCGGGTGATTTCCTCCCTGCCCGAACCGCCGAAGAAGGCGCTGTTTTACTGCGGCGACGGCCGGACCAACGATCCCATCGCCGACGAAGAGGTTCGTCAGATCAAAGCGGTTTCCCGGATGTTAGGGGAGAAGCACGGCCTAAAAGTCCGGAACTTCACCGCCCATGAATCCTCTTCGGAGCGGGAGGAAATCCTCCGCGACATTGCAAGTGGCTTCCTCGACGGGGTTGTCGCCATCCGTTGCCTCGACGAAGGGATCGATGTTCCGGACCTTCAAATGGGTTTTTTGCTGGCAAGTTCTACAAATCCCCGCCAGTTTGTGCAGCGACGGGGCCGCCTCTTGAGACATGCCCCCGGTAAGAAGCGAGCCATCATCCATGATTTCATTATCCAACCACCCGACTTCGGAGGAACCCTCGACGACAAAGCATTCAACATGGAACGAAAATTCTTTCGGCGCGAATTGACGCGGATTTCGGAGTTCTGCCAGACGGCGGAGAATGGGCCGGAGGCGCTGAATTCATTGCGGGAGCTACGCTTGTCGTACAATCTGATCTCCCAGTAGCAAACAACACCTTTGATGACGATCGGATTACGAGCTGTAACAGAGTTGAAGGAGCCGGAAGGCGCACTTTTGCTAAACCTCGGTCGTTTTCCCGGAGGGCCCCACTCAGCACTTGAACGAATCCCGGCAGGAACATCTGGCGTTTACGCATGGTTTCGCTCGTTCGATTACTCCAACGATGCTGACGAACTATTCGAGCAACTTATGAGTGACCTCCGCTCGCCGAAGTTCCAGGAGAGATCTGGATCGATTAAACCATTTTATGAACTGACTCTTCGTTCACAGACTTGGTTCAGCCCAGGGAAAATGGCAAGTTTACAAGCAGCAGTTCAGGATCCGGCGTTCCGTTCCGGGCTCCTTGCGACGTTGAATCATTCCATTCTCCTTCAAGCGCCACTGTATATCGGAAAATCAATCGACCTTAAGAGTCGCGTTACCGCCCATCTTGCCGAAGGGAGCATTCTTAGCAAGCGATTGGGTGAGGCCAATGTTGAAATGAGTAGGACGTTACTATTTATCATACCAAATAGTTCTAACGAGCGGCAAATAGAACAAGACATTGAAAGTTCAGAAGAAATAGAAGTTGCAATGAAATCCGGTTCGGAGGTTGATAATGAGACACCGTACGAACTGATCTACGAAGAAATATACTCACGACTTTTCAACCCACTTTTTACAATCCGACTTGGATAATTTATGACACCATCAATCCTGCCAACGCGTAACACTGAGGAAGATACCCGCGACTATAACTTACCGATATACGGGCAACGTGGAGAATACTCTCTTTCCGCAGCGGTAAAGGTTCCCTACTTTATGGCATTGATGGATCTAAAAAGAGTAACGATGCAGCTCAAGACGCACGAAGAAGTAAGCCCCTCACTCGAGACTAACTATAATCTCGTTGAGTTGTTTCAGCGCAACATCGATCCGGACCGCGTACAAAAAGAGATTGTGGATGGATTTCTGAAGAATCCCAATAAACTCAAGTTCTTCAACAGTCTCACTATTGTTCTTTTACCTAAAGATTCCAATGGAAGAATCGTAAAAGACTTCGAGGATTACCCCAATAATAATCCAAACATACCCTACCAGCAGGGCGATCAGTTCGATGAATTTTTCGCGAATAGTGAATGGGACCATCAGCGGTTTGGAGGTGTCCAATTCGTATCCACGCATTCGGCATCACTATCCCGGCTTCGATGGGACGCAAAGCGAGTAGACGCAGTGGCAGTAGACGGGCAACACCGACTCAAAGCACTCAAGCTTTGGATGGCGGAAAAAAATAATGAATTGGTTGATGTAGAAAAGGCTACTAGGATTCCAATAATCTTTTTATTACTTCACGAAAACGCTGGATTCAAATCCGCACCCGGAAGCTACAGCTCCGGAATCAAAGCTATTGCCCGGGAAATCTTCAGCGATTTGAATAAGAACGCTAGAGAAGTGGATATGGCGACGCAAATCATTCTTGATGACAGGAGTGTGGCATCTTGTTGTGTTCGTTCATTGATCACGGAGTCTACATGCGTAGACGATGGGTCGCTACTCCCTCTCAGCCTATTACGTTGGCAAGAGGCTAACAACCGTTTCGACCAAAAATATTTCCTTAATTCGTTAGTAAATCTTCATTTAATTGTCGAGGATCTTCTGGATCTTGACCCTCCGATTAAGGATCCAATGAATAAGGCGAAGTCATTAGAATTCATTCGGAGAGTGAAAGTGCAGCTTGGTAGTGGTGCAAATCATCGCATCGAAGATCAAGGAATCGATTTGCGAGATTATTACGAGAAAGAGTTTCTCGGTGAAGATGGTGATCCAACCGCCCCTCTCACTGGAATACCACCGCAATTTTTGCCCGCTGCTGTAAATGGATTCGAAGAACACTTTTCCGGTTGGATGTTGAGAATTCTAAGGGATTTTAAACCCTACAGAGACCTGATCGAATACGCCAATGCAAATGACTTGATCAAAGGCAAATTCAGTCAGTTTTTGGCCCAACCTGAGTCTCAGCGAAAGCACCTTGAAAAGGAACTGGGGAGTCAATATGGTGAACATTGGCGGCATGATATCTTGGATAGACACATCGAAGTTATCGAAAGGCTAAAGGGCATCAAAGACCCACTTGGTGAACAATGGGCATTTAAGACGATCTTCCAAAAGTCCCTCTTGAGATTAGGGAAGAGACTTTTCGTCGACGCACCAAATGAGGATCGTGAACGTCTAGGGTCCATTGATGAGTTTTTGGATTTTGTGAATCGCCTCCATGAGGTAAATTTGCTTCGTGTCCGCGCCCCGCTTGAAGACGAGAAATACCGACTATGGACATTCATTGCAGTGAATTTTGGGAGTGAAAAGATAAAGGTCGCGTCAACAAGCGAAAAGCGGATTCAGGCGGTTTTGACCCTATGGTATTACGGTTACCGCTATGCGTTACATTCCGGACGCACGTTGAGCTTAGATAGAAATGACGATACATTTATATCCACCGGGGAGATATTGAATAAGTTTGGAACAAAGGGAGCGCAGGCAATGTGGCCGCTGATTTATGATCATCACCAAGAAATTTTTATTGAGTTCAAGAAACATTCTCAACTGATATTCGGGGATTCAGAATCCGAGCTCACTGATGAGAAGCAAAAGAAGGTTGCCAAGCAACGCATGGTGGCACTATTCAACGCTGGTCTTCGCCCATGGATTCCAACCGCGACTTCTCATGAATCCATTCAAGAGAGTGGAGCAGACATTGAACCAATTTGATCGCCCAAGTCGCCAAGATGAGTGCCGAACCACCCACCCCGCAAAACCGCGCCAAGCAGATCTTCAGCAAAGCTTCGCCCGAGCATCAGGAACTCATTCGAGAAATCCTTCGCGCGGAGCGTGAGGTGATCAATATGAAGCGCCGTTCTGACATCCACACCCGGCTTTACGATCACATCCGCCGCATCATCAAATGATTTTAGAACGCATCGTCTTGGAAAACTTCCGGCAGTTCAAAGGTCGGCAAGAGATTGTCTTCTCCGATATTCGGGAGCGGAATGTCACAATCGTCCACGCCGAAAACGGCTTTGGAAAGACCACCTTGTTGAACGCCTTGCTCTGGGCGCTTTACGGCCAGGACGGGTTTACGGGGGACTTTGAAAAGCAGGGCAGCCTGATTCACGAAGGCCTCGCCGCCAATGCGACCGACCCGACCCACGTCGCGGCCAGTGTTGAGTTGACTTTCAAACACGATTCTGACCGCTACATTGTGACCCGCGAATTGACACTCGCGGAGCAACTGAACGACCCGAAACGAGCGCGTTTGAGCCTTCAGGTGATGAAGGACGGCCAGACGCTTTCATTGGACAATCCTCAGCGACGCATTCAGGCAATCGTTCCCGACGGGATCGCCGGATTCCTCTTTTTCAACGGTGAGAGAATCGATCAGCTTGCCATGGAAAAGAACAGCGCGGAAGTGACCGCTGCGATCCACCAAATGTTGGGGCTCAAGTTGTTGAAGACAACGATCGACGATCTCCAGCATCAGAATGTGCGCGGTAAGTTCCTGAGAGAGCTAAAGGAGAACACAAGTGACGAGAAGCGCGATCTGCTTGCAGCGCTGGAAGCGAGCGAAGAACGAGTTCGGGAAATCGGAGAGTCACAGAATCAAGTCCAGGCCAACTTGAAGGCAATCGAAGCGGAGATTGCGGGCATCGACCGCAAGCTCGACGCGAACCGTGAGGTACACGAGTTGCAGGCGAAGCGAGTGCGGCTGCTCGACGAAATGAAGGAGCTCGGCGCGAAGCGTGAAGATCTAGTGCGCCGGCTTTCCAAGCTGATCGCCGACGACGGCTATACGCTGTTCACCGGTGATCTGGTGAGCCGCGGCAAGGAGATCATGCGGGATCTGCGGGATCGCAATATGATCCCCGCCCCCGTGATTGATACCTACCTTCAGGAGTTGCTCGATTCGGGTTTGTGCATCTGCGAACGCCACCTTCCGCAGGGCAGTGCGGAATTCGAGGCAGTCAAAAAAAAGCTCTCGTCGGCACCCAATCAGGATTTTAATAATGCGGTCAGCGCGATTGACCATGCCGTAGGCTTGCTGGAAGGGGTATCCCATCAGACCCGTGAAAATCTTCGGCAGTTGAATATCGAACGGCTCAATCTCCAGAACGAGATTCGGAACAGGGAGGAAGAGGAAGCCGAGATTCATCAGGCCATCGGTGGTAAAGACGACGAAGAAGTTCAGAGTCTTGAGGCGGCCCGCAGCCGCCACATTCTGGAAAAGGACGCTCAACACGCCAAGATGGGCGCTCTCGGACGTGATCTTATGGGAGAGAAAGAAGCGATTGAACGACTTACTACCCAGATCAAAGCGATCTCTGATCAGGAAGAGCAGGCCGCTCGGGCGCAACGCCGGGTCGATGCGGTGGAGGATTGCACGCGGATCCTCCAAGAGATCCTTGATGCCGAGACCGAGGAGTTGCGACCGATTCTAAACGACGAGATCGACACCCATTTCCGGAAGATCATTGATCGTGAATACTGGGCAGAGTTGAGTCCCGACTACTCGCTGCGCATTCGCAAACGGGTTCCGGGGCGTGAGGAGGGCGAAGTCGTCGCAGAGATCGATGTGGCCCTCAGCACGGGGCAGCGACAGGTCACCTCGCTGGTGTTTATCGCTAGCCTCCTCTCGCTGGCCCGTCGGCGATCCGAGATTCCTACCATTCTGAAGGGGCTCTCCGGGAGCGAGTATCCCCTGGTCACCGATTCACCCTTCGGACAGCTCAGTATCTTCCGATGGGGCATTGCCAAGTGGGTGCCCGACCTAGCCCCGCAGGTGGTCCTACTCGTCAGCCCGAAGCAGTTCGACGGCGACGTTGCCGATGCCTTGCGTGCGACCGGTAGAATCGGGAAGCAGTATTATCTGGCCTACCACGGACCGTCGATGCCGGACCGGGCACAACCTGCGCTCGTCGTGGATGGCCAGACAGTAACGCAATATTTTCAGAGTGATGAGGAATTTACGGAGATTAGGGAGTTATGAGCGAGGATACAACCATTGCTAACGCCGCAGAGGCCGCGCTCCGTAGCTTAGGTCGACCGGCAAGTTCCCAAGAGATTTTCGCAGAAATCGAGCGCCTAAATTTGTACAAATTCAATACACCGGTTCCCGTTCACGTTTTGGAAACGACCCTGAAGCGACATGCGACTGAAAGTAATCGTTCAGACAAGAGGGACACTATTTTCTTTAAAATCAATCCTGATAATACCTACGAAATGACCGCTTCAGAAAAAACCAGCGGCCGCCGCAACCAATCCGTCGGAATGAAACGAATTCTTCGTGCAGCGGATAAGGAAGATCTCATCGAGGAGTTGATGGGCAGCGGAGTTGGAGTATTTAGAGAAATTTGGCGTCTGCTTTTATTCGCTGCTCAGGTCGGGCAAAAAGCGAACAGGCGAGAACCTTTGCGTTCCACTGAAACCGGGAAGGGTATTGATCAGGCAACGTTCGGGAATGCAGGCTCGTGGCCTGGAATCCTCTACTTAATGGGATTGTCCGAGGTTGGAGATTCTAGTGTTTTAGCGGGAACGGCCGAGAGCGAGGAAGAGAGAGTCCAGATTTTTCAAGAGTATGCGAACGGCGGACTTAGCATAATTCGTGAATTTTTTAAGAGCAGGACGTTGGACTTGGACGGAATCTTAGCGTTTATAGAAGTTCATCAGGGAAAGAATACGGAACTGAGTGAACCCGACCTTGACCTCTCCATTTGACTGCTTTAGCTAGCTCGATCCACCCTTAAATAGTCTTCAAATTTCTTAATGGTTTGGAGACTTAGAATTCCTCGCTCTAAGTGAGCTCTAAAGTAGTCTGCAAGATCATCCTTCTTATTAGTGTCGACATTGTGACCATGGGCGCTTAGCAGCGCGAGCGCCGAAAATGTGTCCGATTGTTCTCCCGCAAAAGTTTTCCATTCGATTTCGATGGCTGTGTCCCACCCGTTTTTTGGCTTCGTGGGTTTCGACGAATTTGCTAGAGAGCGGCAAAGCGCCACCCGACAAATCTCATTCCATCGCTCAATTCCAAGATGGCGCTTAACTTTGATTAGAACGTCTTTGCTCTGCGAACTAATGCGAACAGTCTCAACGGGTGGCTTCATGAGTTTCAAAATATCCTTGCTTGATGTGCGTGTGTCCGAGTAATTCGTCGTGGGCGAGCAGGTAATGACGGGCGATATAGGGCTCAAGAGCCTTGTGGTAAGCGCCCACGATCTCCTCATCGGTCGAAAGGAGGAGTACCTGGTGAGAGGCCATGGGAAAGTATCGCTCTACGAGATGGCGTCGGTGTGAAGAATCGAGTCGTCCGAGCGGGGTATCGATCACGGTGGGGACAGGCCGACCGGAGGCACGGGCCAGTCCCCAGAGTAGGGCGGTGGCGAGGAGTTGCCGCTCTCCCGCCGAAAGACGGTCGAAGGGAAGCAACTGATTGTCCCGTCCGGTGAGGGTGATTTGGAAGGTTTCCGGATCGATCGTGAGGCCGTGAACCAGATCACTCTTGCGCAGCAGGGTGCGGAAGGCCTCCAGCATGAGTACTTCCATATTCGTGACATGGCGACGGATCACGCCGGTCCGGAATTTGGCGAGGGTTTCCCGAACCCGCTTGGAGTGGTGGAGCATGCGATGGCGGTCATCCTCGGCGACACGGGCGTCAATGTCACGATCTCCAAAACGGTCGAGGCGGGCCTCTGCCTCTGTCCGTTGGCGCCCTAGGATCTCGGCGCGGATTTTGAGGGCATTGAGTTCAGCCATCTTTTCGAGATGGGCCTTGCGTGCCATGTCCAGTTCTTTTTGGGAACTGGCGATACGATCCTCGTCCGGGACTCGCCCCAACTCGGCTTCGAGACGGGCGATCCGCTCGGAAAGATCGGCGATGCTTCGCATGAGTTGGCGGGAAGACTCGACAGCCTCGGGCAATACCCTCGACCGCAGATGCGAAACATGGGCGGGGAAGTGAGCGTCGGCATCCAGCAAGAGCGGTTCGTTGGCTGAGGCCGCTCGGGCTTTGCGGTCAGTGCTTAGCTTCTTGTCCACCCGTTTCAGGACCGGAGCACCGAGTTTTTCCGTCTCCAGCCATTGGAGGATGGATTGATCTCGCTCTGTCATCGCCTCGACGAGGAGGAGATTGTGGCGAATCTCCGATTCCTTGCGGGCCTGCGCTTCCACCTCACCCAACAAGTGATCGACCATCAGCAGCGGCAGCGGCCCCGCCGCGAGTTCGCGTAGTTGGTCCTCGGTCGCCGCTTTTCTGCGGACCAGCTCGGCCATTTCTGACTCGAGTTCCCGGCGACGAAGAAAGAGATCGCCTCCCTCTTCCTGAAAACGCTTTTCTTTGTCCCGGAGATCTTTGCCGAGGCGACCCGCTTCATTGACGAGACTACCGGTCTCCATGGCGAGTCGCTCCTGTTCACGGTCGATTTGTT
>Ga0335398_10007881_pt1 | contig 12836 bp, 13 predicted proteins | sample BON03_FD_205742 | JGI IMG/M metagenome (GOLD analysis project Ga0335398, IMG submission 205742) | Freshwater microbial communities from Lake Bonney liftoff mats and glacier meltwater in Antarctica - BON-03 (spades assembly) (version 2) | ecosystem: Environmental > Aquatic > Freshwater > Ice >...
TTTGTCTTTGGTCTATTATTAGAAGCGATGGAATCTTGCGATACGGTCGTCGATCTGTTTCGATAAAAGTAAAACAGTTCGGTATCTTCAGTTTCATATTGAGCATGGGCATCGTAATCGAATGGAACAAATTCTGCGCCTCGTTTTTTCTCCGCACATAGGTTGAAAGAATTCATCAGCAATACAGGGCTAATGTTTTTGTCTACCTTAAACTTTGCCATGGACAAATTTTCCACGTTGTCTCCACTTGCTGTTCCAATACCATCGACAGTCTCGGTGATTTTGTTGAGGACATTTTCTCCAGGATGCAAGACAACCAAAACTGAATTGGGATTGGGCGGTATAGTTTCACCCCATCGAATGGTTCTCTCAATTTTTTCTAGCCACTCCTTATAATCAATAGTGGCCATATTTTCGAGCCATCCACTGGTTTCCGAATGAGTGAATAGTACAGACCTCTCGTTTAGCTTGCTCTTACCTTGTGAAGTGCTTCGCTTATGGGCCTTTGAATGTGTGAAGATGTTCACTTTCAGAACTACAAGCTCGGCATGTTTAATCATGTGAGTGAATTCAATATCATCGCTTAGCTGGATAAAATATCTTCTTTTGGCATGAAGCTTTGATATTTATAGCCACAAATGAATATATGGAATGAGTGCATGAAATTGGGGTTAGTTGCTCAGATTCAATACAAAACTCTCCACGGCGAATTCCAATCAAAGCAATATCATCAACTCCGGTATCCATAATATCGTTAATGGATTTGCTGTCATTTCGTACACCAGGAGGCAGGTAGTCCAATTCACTGAGCTTCTTTTCCCGATTCTCATTTCTAGCGATATATTCAATGCACGTCATCACTTTTTCAAAAGGAACTGGGTGCGGCTTGCCATCGTTATCATATTCATAACAGGAATGAAAATTATCATCCAATTGAAAGATCCATGAAAGCTTCATAGCATAGGCAAACATTTGAATACATAGTCGTTGAAACCCAACACCATTTTGCCGCCTTTCTAAAGTCACTGGATCCGAAATTCCCCGTCCATAATCCATCGTTATTGAACCTTCCGGAACTGCAACAATTACATGTGTTCTTCCCCAAAATTTTCTATATCTTTTGAATTCTTCTGGTTGAACGAATATAAGAACTGGACGAGATTCATCCAAGACTTGCTCTAGAAAACGAAGCAACGCACTTTCAGCTCGACGGAAGGACGGAACAAACAACCACGAAGTAGTATCCGTGTCCCAACTAATGCTAGATTTTCCAAGATTATCCAATCCGTCTTTTACCTTTTGAGATGCCGCAGTTGCTATGGTGGGAAATGATATCCCAAACATCAGTTTATTCTTCACCCCAAAATGGTCGCATATCAAATTCAACGCTCCACCTATAGAACCCTTGCCGTCATTTGAATGCAATATCGGTGGTCGCCGGGCCGAAAGCTTAGCTTCTTCGCGCTCCACAATTGGACGGCCGTAGCGATGCCTACAGAATATTAATAGCTTCATTTCCCCTACGATTACTTGCTTCGATCTCTTGCTTTTCTAGTCGGCTCTTAACTGATTTCCAGTCAATTGCATCGGTCCCATCTCGATTTACAGTAAGTCCACTAAATCGACCATCAAAGTTGAAGTAGTTTTCATTGGTTGCCTTGGGTAAACGTTTTAGTCCTTGTTTACTGCAAATCATCAGTTCACCATTTCCACTCAATAGCCATTTAGCTTTGAATGCCTCCACATTCCCGTTAACTTTTCGAAATTCGTTGACTCTGCTTTTCAAAGTTTCCATGTGGTATTGTCCAAACTTTGGTGATCATAAGGGAATACATATTGTCGAATACCATCAATTACTTTCTTTGATGGTATATACCAATCTAACAAGTTCGCAGCATCAGGTCCAATAATATTCGGTGGGAAGTCAGTGTATTCGTCTGACTCAGAAGTCTGTCTCAATAGCTTAAGGAATCCAAGGAAGGCTCCAGTCTTTCCAATTTGGCACTCTGCCCACAGCAACAACCGCCTTTTGTGTGGACTACTTCGGTCGCCATTATTGTAGTGTTTTCCCTTGACATTCATTGCTACCGAGAGAACGTTTTTGTTTTTAACTGCTAGAGTTCCAAGTAGTGTGTATGCACATGTTTCGAAGTTTCTAAATAGATCTAATTGCTCATCAAGCGGTAGACCTGGAATCGGGTAGTGCGATGACAGACACGGATATGAATCCGAACCGACGTCGTAGTTCCACCACCTCCCGACTAACTCAAATGATCAACGGGCAAACGACAGGGGGCGTGATGCGGCAACGGAAGAGCAGTTATCAAGGAACTGCTGGGGAAGCTCCGTTGGTTCCTGATAACTTTGATCTCTCCGGGGTTAAATCATACTCTAAACAGAAAGGTAACTCGAAAAGACCTAGGTGTAAAATGTATTTGATCGCACTTTTATCTGTGGTCCTATTGTACATGGGCTTCACCATGTTGTATGCTATAACTCACACTGCCGATCCATGTGATGTGGGTGCTGCTATGAAGATAGCATCCCGTCAGCCATCAACTCGGAACAGCAATTGGAGAGAAGGGATCCCAAAAATCATTCACCAGCAATGGAAAGGAACGACTATCCAAAACGAGAAATATAATGAATGGCGAGCGAAATGGAAGGCCATATTTTCGGAACCTACTTTTGAGCATATATTGTGGACAGACGAAACTCAGCTCAAGTTAATTGAAGACCATTACCCTTTCTTTTTGGAGTACTACAAGAACTATCAGTTTGGGATTCAGCGAGCCGATGCGGCTAGGTACTTTATACTGTTCCACTATGGTGGTATCTATGCGGATCTTGACTATGAGCCATTGGAGAATTTTTGGGAGTACTTGCCGAATGATCGAGTGGGCTTAATTGAAAGTCCGTACCAATACAACGAGAAGGTTCAGAACAGCATGATGAGCTCGCCTCAGAAAGATGCGTTTTGGGAGCATTCTTTCGTAGTGTTGATGGAGGATCATGAAAAACCGGTGCTGGCTTCCACTGGTCCTGTGTTCCTTGATAAAGTCATCGGGACGAACAAAGAACCATATGCTAAACTTCCTTGTGAGATATTTCATCGCATTCCATTAGGCGAGCTCAAAGAATCACCGTTTCTTACTTTACTGCATCGAGAGTTACTTGGCAGGATATATCCAATGAAGCAATGCGGAAACTACGACGACATGAAATGCCAAGTCGGAAGACACCATAACACGGCAACATATATCAACGACACCGGACTGCTGGGGTTGTTAGGAATACCATATGATTTTCTAGACAAGGTGCTCTTGCCTGTAGGAATGGTGGTGCTGTTTCTCGTTGGGGCTATAATATGGATGCTCACTAAGAAGAGGCGAACTCTCTAAAACTTAATTTTAAATAGTATCTACTTTTGAATACGACTGATCAGTTTCTCCAAGTCGTCTGAGAGTAAATGGGCAGCATTCCATCGGAGCACGTTCTGTAGCCCTTCATCCACGGTGTGGTCCATTGAAAAGTTCATGGACTCCTTAATACCTCTCATGGTGATAGATGACTTTTTAGAAATTGTTCCGGCCAGTTTCGAAGCGTAGGTCGACATGGCTTGGACATCTACGAAGCTTTCAAGCACGAGTCCGACTTGCAGAGCTTCTGGTCCCTTCACATCTCTCCCGGTGAACGCCATTTCCCTCGCTCGCTGCTGTCCAACAATGTTAGGCAGACGTTGCAAAGTGCCGAGGTCCGCTACTATTGCAAGATCGATCTCTTTGACGCAGAAAGTGGCGGTATCAACACATACACGAAGGTCACAGGCAGAGACCAGGTCCACTCCTGCTCCTATACAGAGACCGTGCACAGCTGCTATAGTAGGAGCGTGACACTTCTCAGGCAACGATATGATTCTCTGTAATCTGCTGATCACATTAGCCATGCACTCTCGCTGTCTAGCAGGACACTCCACATCAGAGGTTAAAGCTCGAAGGCCCATCAAGGCTTCCAAGTCAATGCCTGCAGAGAAATGATTACCTTCTGCACTCAATATCACACACTTCACAGTTGCGTCCTGGTTAATCTGATGGAACGCGGTTTCGATATCGAGAAACATCTGCATGTTCATGGCGTTGAACTTTTGGGGACGATTCAATTTCAAATCCACAACACCGTTGGCGTGTTTCGTCAGAGTAACTGTATCCATGGAGTGGGACATATTGTGATGCTTCAGTCCTGCCCATTCATGCAGTATTTCTGAGCTACTACTAAAACTTCGTCGAATGACTCTCCTCATCGTGAGAAAGTCCACCAAAAAGAGGCGGGGCTATCCGCTTTGGATAAAAAAGCCTTTCAGTTTAATTTTTTTTTATGGATGAACTCTTAGTAGTTTTCTATAACTACAAGGTGTGTGTAGAAAGTCGCTCCAAGCGCCAGTCTGCAAATTGCCACGAGCCCAATATTCTTGGATTCACCACAAGTTGAATTGTTTTTGAAAGTTGGACTGCAGCGCGTTGTGATCCATTGAATAATCCGAACTCATGTTCAAGAAAGGAGCAAAGTCAATCAGAAGTAGCGTCGCTCGATTAGCGAAGAAGCCTTCCAAAAAGGATGAAGATGACAAACAGTTCAAGGTGAAAGAATTCACGTTTGAAACCAAGGATTCTGAAATGAGCTACTCTGAAAAGAGGAAGAGTGTGGATCCTCGTCAAGTTAGGTTGATTGAATACAGCAAAGATCCTACTGCGTCCGCAAGAGATGTCTTGATGGCACGAGTCCAAAGCCGAAGGTTTGATATGGGCTTTGATGGGGACGATTTTGATGAGGAATATATTGTAGATTAATTATTAAATAATATTTATAGAAAGTAAGGCACAGAAGATCTATGGTCGCATAGGTCAACCCGAAACTCAAGGGCGGTATGGCCCCCTTTCTATGTTACTGCTAGTATCCATCCTTATATTGAATGAGCCGGAGGAAACAAAGCAAGACAGAGATCTTTGCAGTCCTCGTGAGTCAATTACCAACAGATGTCAAGGTTTCTGAACTAGCAGCTCACTTTTCCAAATGCGGAATACTTCAATTGGATCCTCTCTCGGGCAATCCCAAAGTGAAGATTCTTGATGGATCAACAGCGGCAGTGGTCTTTCTCATGCAACCTTCGGTTAACCTCGCCATCACCATTCTTGATGATGCTCCATTGAGGGAGGGGGGGGCACCGCTTACAGTGGCGGCTCTTGACGATGAGAAAGTTCTAGCAGAGCTTCAACTCGAAATGAATCCTGCTAATCAAGGAGAATACGACCGTGTTTTGAAAATGCGCAAGATTCAACAGGCCCAGGCGCTTTCATGGAGTGACAATAACTGTGGCGGAGGGTTGAAGATTGTGGTTTTGAAGAATCTGTTCGATCCGCGAGATTCAGACGTCCAAAAGGATCCTAATTTCAAAGACGAGTTCGCGTTGGATATCCGGGAAGAATGTGAGAAAATGGGGGAGATTAAGAAAGTGACCGTTTTTGAAAAACATGACGAAGGAATTGTGGTAATCAAGTTCAGGTTGTCTACCAGTGCTGATAAATGTATTGAGGTTATGAATGGCAGATATTTTGATGGAAGAGTAGTTAAAGCAGATTATTGGGACGGGAAGGCTGACTACAGACCTAGTCGCGATCTGAAGGCCTTGGACGGGAAAGAGGCTGAAGAGATCGCTCGCCTCGATTCATTTGCCGATTTCCTTGAGAAAGATGCAGATTAGTATTTGGTTTACGAATAAAGCCTTTTGAAGATGTTGTTGAATATGATATTCTATGTTCGAAGTTATTGATACACTCGTTTAGTACAAAGTATTTGGAACCTACTATCATGCATCAGATTCGTCTGGTTCGTTTTCGAATATCGGTGGTAACTATTAATAATGAAAAATAATTGGGAGTCTAATTCTATGCCCCGTATTCCTCAATAGGTTTGCCTATTTGGAGTCTGATTCGTGCCAATATATCGTCAAGAGTGGCCACGACGTTTTGAGCTTCAACATCGTAGTTATGAGTGTCGTTCTGCAAAATATCTTGAATGTTTTCATTCACAGGTGACCAACGTAGCATGGGAATATAATATCCAGATTCCAACAATCGCTTTTGTTCCGCTTGCAGTTCCTGGAAAATAGTCGCTTCATTAACAACACAATTTCTGATTTTTTCAGCTGAAAGTTCAACAGACGGGTCTAAATAGGAACTGTCTGAAAAGGTGATGGTATCAGTGCACTTTGGATCTAATACATCAGCGATGAAACTACTGTCACTTTGCATTTTGATCAGGTAGTTCTTATGATCCCATACAAATGGTTGTGGGCGCCATAGCTTCTCCCTCCAGACTGTAATCGCGCGTATGACAGCAATAGAAGCTTGTTGAAGACTCCCCAGCATGCTGCTTATATCCGATGCCCAACCATCTTCTTGGAAATCTGAAAGTTCTTTTCTAAGAGTGTGAAGACAATATTCTCGAGTTTCAATGGTTTTCAAAACATCCAAAGTTTGTTCTTTGTGGATGGACAAAAGATGAAACTGTTCATTCACTTTGGAAACAGCATCTTCTTCTGGCTCAGATTTACGGCAGTATGAATCAAAGAAGAATTCTCGGTCTCGTACAGGGATCTTGAGTTCCCCCCATAGTTGTAAAATAGAAGCTACAGTTGATGTGAACAAGCAAGTGGGTTTCATTGTTATGGGAATTTTGCTTTTAACTTCCTTGTTGACTTTCTTCGGTCTCAGAGCTCTAAAACCACTTCCTGATACCGGAGCTAACACGTCTTTTGTAAAATTAGAATTCCATCCTTCTTCCAGGTTTCTTGTTTTTTGGTAAGTGACTTTCTTTTTGCGTTTTATGGGTTTCAATAGTTGTGGAGTGCTCAATGGGTTCATTTTTGTTTTGGCTGATTTAACTGCTTTCTTAGCCGACTTAGGTCGATCGTCTTTCCTAGAAACAAACGCAGACATAGGTCGCTCCCATCCTCCTTCATTTCTGTCGCGGCTTTGTGCAGCACTCGCTGGACGCATCAAACCGAGTAGTAATGACCAATAAAGTCAAGTGTTCTTGCATATATCCGTTGAAAAGTGGGGGGCTTTTAGGTTTCGATGTTGTCATGTCTCCATATCATCCACTTCAATGTTGTATTCACATAGACCGAGGCCCATAGTAGTGGTAGTGGATACAAGCCATCAAAAGTCACTTTAAAAAGACAAGTATTTGGTTGAAGCAACGAGACTTTTGGTTGGCCTTCGTAGATCATTTTATCCACTTATTGAAATTTAACATTCTAATGTTTCTTCTTTACATTTTATACAAACTCAGCAAAGTTCTACTTTCTACTATAACCTCATAATGTTTCATCGTCTTATATACAATTTGCTACTTCCTAGTTGGTCGTTGTGTGGTGGGTTGTCTAGTTGGAAATGGAGTCGGTGATGGAGTTGGTCTTGATGACTTTGTAGGCCTCGAAGTGACTGGAAAACTAGTAGGTCTAGGAGTCGACGGTCTTGATGTGAGTGGCGACTTGGTGGGTCTCGAAGTAGAAGGTGCTCTAGTAGGCCTAAGAGTGGATGGCCTCGATGTCACAGGCGACTTGGTGGGTCTCGAAGTAGAAGGTGCTCTAGTAGGTCTCGAAGTTGGTGATTTAGTTGGCCTTACCGAGACAGGTGATTTAGTTGGTCTTAGGGAAGTTGGACGAGCGGTAGGAAAGGTGGTAGTTGGACGAGCGGTAGGAAAGGTGGTAGTTGGACGAGTGGTAGGGTTCGATGTAGTAGGAATTGGAGTGACTCCGGAGAAAGGTTCTACATGTACAATCAAATTGGGAGTGGAGCCAACAGTTTGAATGCGAGTTGCAGCTTTAGTGAACAATTCAGCATGTGATTTACTTCTATCGCCATTATGCTTCTGGAGCAGGGTAGCTGCTGCACCTGCTACATGCGGCGTGGCCATGGAGGTACCAGATTTGACTGCAAAACTCATAGGTCCCCTGAAGAAAGTAGAAGTAATAGATTTTCCAGGAGCAGCTATATCCGTGCAGTTGCCGAAATTTGAAAACGATGATATAGAATCATCCCTATCGGTGCTCATTACAGTGATAATACTCGGACCATACTTGCCTTTGCCACCTGCACCTGAAGGACTCCTCTGACATGCATCGATTCCTTCATTGCCAGCTGCCACAACTACAAAATGTCCAGCGTCTACAACTTTCTGCAACTGTAACTCCAATGGAACGCTTCTCCCACCTCCAAGTGAAAAGGAGAATACGCTCGGAACACCATTAGCGTCCTCTAGAGCCCATTGAATACCACTTAGAACGGTACCTGTATCACCTTTACCCAACCCATTCAGAACTTTAACTCCAATGACTGAAGCTCCAGGCGCCACACCTGTTTCAGTCCCGGCAGCGATACCTGCGCAATGGGTACCATGGCCATTCAGATCGCTGCCTGTTTCGTCAAACTGATCTGGTGCATTTCGAACTCGTCCTTTCAGGTATTCGTGCTCCTCGTAAACACCTGTGTCTAAAATATAGATATTGACTCCAGCTCCGGTGTATTTAGGCAGGTACCTTTTATTATCCAGAGGGAGACTGGCCTGGTCTATTCTATCTAATCCCCAATTCAGAGGTGCTTCTGTTGTCTCCATCATAGTGTTCTCATGGACCGAAACACCAAAAATACCTCGTGCCGTATTTTCAAACGTATCTATTGAAATAGAGACTTCCCCGCCGCAGGTGAATACGACATAGGAACCTTGACCATAAAGTGATTTTGAAACAAACTTGGCTCTTGCAAACGATCTTATTTGAACGGGAGGAACCATCGCTGCGCATAAATTGCTAACTATAACAAGTAAATCTTCTTTTCGGTGGTTTTCGGAATACGCTATCCAACTTGCTGCTCCCATCACTTGGGCCGGAAAACAAATGAGGAGTATCATGAAGCAACGAACCAAATACCCCATGTCCCAAAATATTATAATCGATATTAGTTATCAATTTGATGAAATGACTGTTATTGAATTATTTCGGCGTGGAACGTTGGAAAATCGCCGCGAAGGCAACGTCTTCATTTTTTGAAATAATAATAAAAAAAATATCATGAGAAAAAAGAAACATTTAACTAGGCAAAATAATAAGGTCCCTACCATCGCGCAACTTTTTTCTCGGGTCGTTCGCGGCCTTTCGTAATATTGAATTTTTCGCTTGATTCGGTTCGAATTGTGTTTAAAGGTACACAGCGTCCTATGTATCAAGAAATTTTCGATTAGAATATTGCTATTTATGAAAGAGAAAAATTTGTACATTAAAAATTGAATCTCCAAACTGAGGACTTCGACCACGGAAAATATTCGACATAAATGGTGGTAAGTCAACATTCGTCGTTACAATAAGCCAGCGAAATGAAAGCAAAAAGTTATTCATCGATCAATTTGTTCTTGCAGTAGTTTTAAAAATGCATTGTGCCGCAGAATTAAGCTATTCCTAATGTATGTAAATTTTTAGTTGACGATTCAAAGTAACCGGGTCTCTTTCGATGTTTAGAAGTAGTAATTTCCCCAGGAATTCTACCAAACATCTCTAATATCCCTTGCAGAATACATACATGATGTCAAAATTGTATCTTGGATTCAAATATCACCGCTATTATTAAAACGGATCTATTTATAACGGTTCTATTAGTCGTGATGCATCTTCGCAGCCCGTGTAACGCACTTGATCAACCGTGTTCTTTGACATTGGATGAGGATGACAATCATGTTCTGCGACAGCCGAACAAATCCATGCATATTGCTAGTCAGATCGCATTGAATCGATTATTGTTCAACATCCGAAGGTCCCCGATGTCTTTCAAGGACACAGTTAGAGCTAGAAGAGACGAAGATGCTCAGATACTCGGTTCTCTTGAGAGTGCTGCATTCTTAGATAGTGTTGATGAAAGTGGGTCGTATTTTGAGAACGACCATTTTGAAAACGAAGCATTTTCAGTGGTGGATGAGGAAGATCGATATTCGGATGGGTATTCTTCTCGTGAGGATCACTACGAATGTTTAGTTAGTCCATCGAGTGTGTTGGAATCTCATGAAGAGAATCGGCGTGAAATTGCCAACGATACTGTTTCAGGAGAAAAAAAAACACTACGCCAAATTGGTAACTTGAGTGAATTGGATGCAATGAACAAATTGGAAAACAAAGACTCCTTATACTCGAAAGAATCGCTATCTCTGAAACCCATGCTTTTCCAAGCTGAAAGTTAAGGAGTTGGTAGACTCCAGGTTATCATCTGAGTTTTGAAAAGATTTTTAGTGGTCTTCTTGATATTAAGGATGTTGTGAATTTCCATTCTTTGATAATTAGTTTAAATAAATGAATAAAATATATTAAAGATGCCCTGCAGATTTAACCGTCAAAAGGTCCTCAATGTCTTTAATTGAATGATTCAATTTTTCAAAATTAGGGTCTTCTTCCAAAAGCGTTTTTTCAAAATCTTCTATTGAGAAAACCCCGGGCAGTTTCTGAGCTTGTCTTCTTTTAACATCCATTCTTTGAAATGGACAACCAAAGCTGGCGGTTGGATCAACCGTGGCAATGACGCACATGTTGCATCGTATGCAGCTGCTCACCACATCCGCCATCTCAGCGACCTGTCGCTTTTCACAAATGTTCAACGACGCTTGAATCCTGTTGACAAGATCGGGTTCACGGATAAGCCCTCTTGCAATCTGCACAAAACCAAATCCTTCGTTAATCGCACCTTCCATCTCGCTAAAGGAATTGACTCCGCCTAAAAGACATAGTGGGATTGTGTTGCCTATCTCTTTCAATATACTTCTGGCCGATTCTCTCAGGAAACAATCTTCATAAGGAATGGGTGGTACAGCGAGAGGTCCAAACAGCATCATCGCCACCTTCTTTGATGTGTGAGGTAATGCTTGCACTAGTTTTGACTGGGGTGTGTTTCCCCGGAGCATGTAGAATCCGTTTCTTGACACATATCCACAAGTGAGCACAAGTCCATCAGCCTTATGATCCGCAAACATCTTCGCAGCAATCAGAGCATCCGAGAGTTCGAGTCCGCCTTCGATACCGTCATGCATGTTCAATTTGACCACAATGGGAAAATCATCGCCTACCATTTCCCTACAGCTCAGCATGCATTCTACTGGAAAGCGGGCTCTGTTCGTCGCGCTGCCACCATATTTATCAGTCCGTACATTATACACCGGAGAGAGAAACTGCGACAGCAAGTAGCCATGTCCAACATGAAGTTCGATGCAATCAAATCCACTCTCCTTGGCCAGAAGAGCAGCATTCGCGAAGTCCTGTTTCATCCCGTGCAAGTCTTCTAAAGACATCTCCCGTGCAAAGTCAAATCCGGCGGGGTTAAAACATGCCGATGGTGCTACCTGTTGCACGCCACCGCTGCTCGCCCTGTCCGTGAAAGAACCACCGTGAGTAAGCTGTGCAGATATAGCAGCACCGTGCACATGCACGGCACTGGTGAGCTTCTGTAGAAACGGTTTTTTGCTTGTATCCATTACCAATTGTCCATCAAAAGACTTGCCGTATGGATTCACGCAGCAATACGCGACTGTAGTCATGGCTACTCCACCCTTCGCCATATCAACATGAGTAGATATCATCTCAGACTCGGACTCGCCATCAAACGCAGCTGCTCTTACCACTCGGTTCTTCAATTCTAAACCTCCCAATCGGAATTTGGAAAAGGTGCGTGATGTTGCTGTCGATGTTGGCAGGCCTTCTTCATGGACTTGGACTGAAGTAGAAGGAACCTGCATTACATTACCATTGAGGTCTTTGGGTAAGTATCCCGCACTTGAATAGGGAATATACCTGACAGGTAGACCGCTGTGAACTATCCAATCACAAAACTTGAGCCAATACTCGTACATTATCGATTCAGTAGCAGTTTTCCATGTTAGTCCATGAGCGATTTTGTATGCTTGCCATGCAGCCAAAAGAGACACAGTTGCGGGAAGAGCCTTCATTCGTTTCTTCTCGAGTTCTTCTATTAATCTCTTCTCAAGTTCTTCCAATTAATATGAACTTCTATTTCGCACCTTCGTCCGTTCTTGTAAGCAGGTGTGTTGCGGGGGTCTACTCTTCCGTATTCAAACGTCGTTTTCGAAAATTAAAAAAAAAATTGATCCATTTGCGAAATCTTATGAAAAATTATCACTTGCTGAGGTTTTAGTTTCTAAGGAGAAGTTAAACAAGTTGAAGTATCAAAATTTTGTGACAGGTTCGCATTGGTTCTTGATGGGGTATGGATACTAAGATACTATTGCAGAGATTTTTGGTAGGTATGCGAGATCATTTTGGGGATGCAGAGAGAAGGACATCAATATATAAAGTATTTTTAATGCTTAAGTGGCTACTTCATGGAAGGTTCTGCAAGTGACATGGTTGTCAAGTCGAGGGATGTAATTAAAATACATCAGAAAGAAATATATTTAAACATTTGAAATTGAAAATACGGGTGGCCCCCCCTATATCTCTATATTTTTTTAAATCCTCCACTGGGGAGGATTAAGTGATTTGGTAGCGTTTTTTCTATGTAGATGGCTCAACCCGAAAATACAAGACTCGGTGTATTCCTCCGCTACTGGAGGAATCTGGATCCTCGCGAAAACCAAGTACACTTGCCTTTCTTCCTCGTCGCAACTTTCTTGTTTTATTTCAAATCTCCATCACTTTTCGAAAAGGGGTTAATAAATATAATTCAAAGAAGAGAAAGAAATAGCAATATTATAAAATGATTAAGTGATTTGAATATTCCTCATCA
>Ga0335398_10007885_pt1 | contig 12832 bp, 8 predicted proteins | sample BON03_FD_205742 | JGI IMG/M metagenome (GOLD analysis project Ga0335398, IMG submission 205742) | Freshwater microbial communities from Lake Bonney liftoff mats and glacier meltwater in Antarctica - BON-03 (spades assembly) (version 2) | ecosystem: Environmental > Aquatic > Freshwater > Ice >...
AACGGACCGCCGCTTCGTGTTGCTGAAGTCACGACTCAAATGCAGTTTACGCCTGGAAAATGGTCACGCATTGTGCTTGCCATATCGGACGACGGTACAACCGCAGCGGCTGTGCATAACTCAACATCCAGCGACACGGTGTCATCGGCGATTGCGGGATCGATGAGTCTGTACGATATGACAACCGGGATCGCACTGCGACATTGGCCACAGCCAGTTCCTGCCCGAAGCCAGCATCTGAAAATTCTGAACGGCGTGCTGATTGCAAACCCGGCAGTCACTCGCTTCTGGAGTTCGACCGGACTGGCCGAACGCGATCCTCTAAGACCCGTTTCAGCGAGCCTTATTTCAACCGATTCCAAAGCCGTGTTTTTAGGCGGTGCCAGCATGATCGGCGTGGCAATGCCCGCGCTGACTCGGTTGAATCCGAGTGATAGAACGAAGTTGTCAGGGTTTGATCTCTTCGAATTCATGATCACTGCGATGGCCTCGTCGAGTAGTGGCGACCATCTTTTCATAGCAACACGCGAACGAGAGCAAACGCGTCTTCTGGAGGTGAACCCAGTGACGCTGTCAATTGAGCAGGAGGTGTTTCGTCATCCTTTGAAAGGCAGGATTCCGAGTGATATGAAAGATCCCTCTCTGCTGCCTCCGTCAGGAACAACGATCATTCAGCCTTCTCAAAGTGACAAGTTTCTACTGACATGGGGTTCCTACGATAACGGAGAAAAGTTACTGCTTTGGAAACGCGGTAACGCTGGTTGGCCCCAGGAGAACGTAACGCCGATTTCCGTAGCTGACGCACGTCCGGATCTGGATGCGATCGATCAACCAGTAACGTTTGTAAATCAGCAGGATAGTCGTCTTGCTATATTAACCACCAACGGACTCTTGATACATGGTATACGAAAAGCAACTGTCGAACATGCAATTCCAATTCCCGCGGTCAGCGATCATCGACCGCCCTGTGTTTTTACACCGGATGGAAAATGGTTGCTCGCTGGCGATGGTGATGGTGCAGTCTGGGCGGTCTCTTTGATAAACCCGAACTCTCCGCCACTCAAGTTTGCTGCTCAAACGGGCCCAGTTGCAGGGATTTCGATATCTCCGAATGGTCGATACCTTGTCACGATCGGCGAAGAAAATGTCTTACGGTCATGGCGCGTGGATGGGTTCCTGAAGCGGTAACTGGCGAGCGACATGCGTCAGCTTGTCCGTATCCGTCGGCCCAACGAGCCCGAACGCACTGCTAACGCCGCTCTGATCGGTCACTCTCCTTCGAGATTCTGAAATCGATGCATCATTTCCCGTTCTTGTTTTTCCAGATCAGGTTTTGACAGTTGCAGGATAAAGATCACCAGAGCTGTCACCACGATAATCAGCAATCCAACACCCAGTCCCAACATTGCATTTCGGCTAAGTTTTAGCCCAAAAACTTTTTCGCCAATAATCAGGTCTTCTGCGGAACCTGTTGCAGAAGAATTCGAACTTCCGGAGGCATCGGAGCCCCGCTCTGGCAGGATAGTCAGCGTCATCAGGTCTGCACCGATCCGCAGTCGTGTCGCACATTCTACGCAGCGACCGTTGCGCCCGGCATGTTCCGGTCGCAACCGAAATTCCTTTCGGCATTGCGGACAATTGATAACCCCTGCGGTCTTCGCCCTGGACACTCGCCCCGTATCAATGGCCACGCCAGACGAACCTGGGATACGCTCAGTCCGCACAGGCCGCTTGCGTTTCACAGTCGTGGCATCAGCTTGAGACTTCACGCTGGAATCCGCGGGGACTTGTCTACGTCGTGCTGGTGTTGCTGGTGTTGCTGGTGGCGAACTATGGATTTTCGATGACGATTCAGAGGCCGCTGTCAGACCGGCGATGCAGGCTTCTGCAAATTCCTCGCAAGTCAAAAAACGCTCATCTGGCTTCTTTTTGAGCGCCTTTGCGAGAGCCTGAGCCGTCGTCACTGGCACTGATTTTCGAACGTCACTAATCAACGGCAGTACACGCCGAGTTTGATTCACCATCGTGGCCGACGGAGTTTTACCAAGCATCGGCGGTGTGCCCACCAGAGTGTTGTAAACCGTGATTGCCAGTGAATACTGGTCCGCTCGGCCGTCGTAGTCTGAGCCCAGCACGATTTCCGGAGCCACAAAATTGGGTGTACCGACGACAAATCCAGCGGCGGTTTCGTCCGCTGCATTCTCCTCCGGTTCGCCGTACATAATTTTCGTCAAACCAAAATCGGCCAGGAATGCATTGCCCGTTTCGTCAAACAGAATGTTGGCCGGTTTCACATCGCGATGCACGACCTTTCGTTGATGCGCGAAATCCAGAGCCCTGGCAATCTGCAGCAACCATGTTTTGATCGAATCAACTGGCAACGCTGTCGGCTGGCCGTTTCGAGCCTGCATCTTGTCCGACAGACAGCCACCAGAAAGATACTGCATAACGACAAACGGAATGTTGCTGTGCAGACCAATGTCCAGAATACTGACGATATGCGGATGCTGCAGTTGGACCAGTAATCGACTTTCTCGTCGAAAGCGTTCTCGCAGCCCGTCGTCCAGCAGTTTGTGTTTTTTCGGGACCTTGACAACGACTTCCGTTTCCAGCCGATGATCAAATGCTCGATACACAATCGCCATACTGCCCTCGCCGACGCGCGCAACGATCTTGAATCGGTCGTCAGCGAGTGAGGCACCGATTAAGAATTCCGGGTCGAGCAGCCCCGCTGCCATCTGGAAACCCTTCTGAAATATTACTTAAGAAAAGAGGCGTACATGCTACCGAACTTCCGTCGGTCAAAATCCACAATGATTCATCAGGGTACGGCAGAGCATGAAAATGCGACACGCCTGGATGTTAATTCTGTGTTAATCCGGCGCAAGTCGGTGTTTGCGGGAAGTTGCGGGGCGAATTCAGGAAAACAAGGAAGAAGGCAGATGGCACAACAAATCAGTTTGGCAAAAGAAACTCCGAAAAATTCACTCAACATTAAAGAATCATTTCCACAATGACATGCAAATTGTCCTCCCGCTGGCCCTACCGCAGCGGCGACGCATTGGACAACACCATCGCTCGGCAGCAACGATGATTCATGGTGACGTGGAAATGGTTCTGGCAGTGGCTCGAAAGTGCGATTTGCTGGACTACGGTCGCCGTCCCAAATTCTTCAATCGGGACTTCACGTCGTGACAGATTCTTCATGTTCCTCCATCGCTGTTGTTCCTGTTTCGGACGGACAGGAACTCATCAAAACGATCGTACTTGTTGATTCTCCGCAAATCACAAGGCCGGTAGCTGAGTATCTGCGACAGGCCAATTGGACTGTCTATGAAGCCTCCAACTGCGGCCAGGCACGCGGTCTGGTAGCGCGATTTAAGCCTGAATTTGTCATTATGGAATTGTTGCTGCCACTGGAAACCGGTTTCGAATTTTGTGCGTATCTCAAGAAGGCAAATTGTCGAATCGCGGTCATGATCTTTACAGAGGTGCAGCTGGAAGAAGCTCGCAACATCGCCATGTGGGCCGGAGCTGATGCCTATTTGACAAAACCAATTGATCCTGGTCGTCTGTATCAACAAATCCTCAACACTGCGACGCGAGTCAGTATGAGGATCCAGCAGGCCGAAACGGGATACGGAGGGAGTATTTCATTCCGGTGCAAGTGCGGTAAGTCGCTCAAGGTTGGTTCACAGCATGCCGGCCGCGCGGTCGTTTGTCCAGGCTGCAAACATCTCGCAAAATGCCCGGAATCGTTGCTGGATTCAGGAACATTGTTTCGTTCGATGATGGAGGAAAGGCGTGGTCTGTGTTCCAGTCATACGGGCATTCAGTGTCAGTCATGTCGCAAAACAGTCGATCCACGAAAGTGTCGCGTGCGGGACCACTACGAATGCTACCACTGCCATCGCCACATGACTGTCTCCGCTGATTTCCTTGACCAATGGCAGTTGTTCTTCGGTGATAAAACCGAGGACCTTCCAGTGAAGAATTTCAATCCGTTGCGTTATGTTTTTGTGCAGTGCGAGCATTGTCGCAATCTGCATCAGTACTTTCGCGACGCTGACAATCCCCAGCCCTGCTCTTCCTGTGGGCACCAGCATTCACTTCCTTCCATTCGTGGCGTTCCGATTTCTCGCGCTGCCCTTGCAAGTACCGGGCGTCTGTTTGAGTTCCGACTTACGGACGGTCGCAATAAGCTGTTTCTGCTTCCGTCACGGCGAAAGTGGATGGTTGGAAATTCAGCGGAGTGCGCCATTTCGTTACCGAGTCAGCCGTTGCTTCCGAACCACTGTTTCCTGAGAAACACGCCTGATGGCCCTTCGCTGATTCCGATCGATCCGGCAGCTCCAATCTCTGTTAATGGAACGTCCGTTTCGCAAACAACTCTGTTACGGCCCGGAGACGAGATTCAACTGGGCAGCGTGCATCTTTCACTGCATGGAACACCCGAGCGTCAGTTAAGAACACGATTGTCGGGGATTCTGAATGACGTGGTCGAGCGGCAGAAGCTGGTTGGTGAACTGGAACTGGCCGAACCGGCCGCTAAAGTTCTGCAATACCATTGGGAACTCGAACGACTTCGCTGGATCGAATACCTTCGCAGTCAAGCAGCCAATGCATCAAGTGAATCCAGCCTCATTCAACAGGCCAGTGGACCGAATCTTCATTGAAGATTCACAAAAATATCGAAGCTTCGGACCCTACGAAGACTTCAATCAAAAACGCTCGCACGCTCGACAGTTGGGACCGGTCAATGAGATTTCTATTTTGCATAATCGGCCTTGTTGCTCTGGAGTTTGCATCGGTGAGGCTGTGTCTTGCGCAGGAACCGAGCGAGGATAGAAGCGGAGCCAACCATGTTTCTTTGGCTGTAGAAGTGTTCCAGAAGATCGGATATCGCAAATCGCCCGATGAGGAACTTGTATTTGTCGCCCCCAGCAATGTCACGGATGCGGATCTCGCAGCCATCCCAGACGTTCCTGTTGCGTTCGGGCTGCATTTTGCAGCCAGCAACATTACAGAGTCCGGCCTGCAGACGCTCTCGCGTCTTCGTAATCTGAAATCGCTCAATTTGCTCTACACAAAGATTCGTTGCGAGTCGGATTGTGGCTTCGCGCAGATGGAACATCTGACAGACCTTAACGTTCATGGCTCACCGATAACTGATCTAGGTCTCAAGCAAATCAGACTCATACCGCAGCTAGCGACTCTCGATTTGCAGGGGACCGAAATTACCGGCGAAGGATTGGCGGAGTTGTCTGATAGCAAGACGCTGCAATCGCTGGAACTTGACCTGAAAGACGAAAGCCTGCATGCGCTCAGCAAGGCTGGATTGCTTCATGTTCTTCCCTATTCCGAAAGTGAAAACGAGGCATTGCCTGACTCCGATAATGAGATCGTAACACTGCATCTCAATGGATTTTACGGCATCGAGATCACGGACAATTCCATCAGTGCGTTAACCAGGCTTCCGAAGCTTCGCACATTGAATTTGATCGGTTCCTCGATAACGGACGTGGGCATTGTCGAGCTGGCAAACTTGCCGCAACTTTCGCGTCTAAGTCTGGAGCAGACCAAAGTCACAGATTCCGGAGTGGAAGGACTATCAAAGCTCGGCAAGTTGTCATCTCTGAGCCTTGACGCAACGGCAGTCACTGACACAGGTTTGAAACCACTGGCGGACAATGCTCGACTGACCACCATCAGCCTGAACCGAACTAGGATTACTGATGCAGGAGTCCGCATTCTCGCCAAGAGTGTCCATTTGAAAGAACTCAGCATAGGATCAACCAGCGTGACACTTGCGGGAATGCCGGAGATTTCCAACCTTCGCAACCTGACTAAGCTGAGCGCCAGCCACACCAAAGTCACGGATGTGGGGCTGAAAGAAATCGCGAGGTTGCCTAATCTGGTCAGTCTGGACCTGATCCTCTGTGACATCACGGACATCGGCCTGAAAGAACTCAGCGTTCTCTCCAAACTGGAAACACTGCATTTGAATCGCACTCAGATCACCGACGCAGGCCTGAAAGAACTTCAGGGACTCACGAATCTCTCCACCCTGAGCCTCAGCGCGACGCAAATCACCGATGCCGGATTGCTTGAACTTGATGTTCTCCGGAACATGAAAACGCTCATCCTGTATGGGACGCCCGTCACCAGCGCGGGGGTTGAGAAACTGCGGAAGAAATTGCCGCGCTGTGAAGTTTTCATGTAGTTGAGTTTCGAACCGGCGGCCCCTGAAAACTCCCGCGACCATTTCTCTCGACCAGTCAATTCACCCGATGAACCGTCCCCGAAAACGAAAGAAGAATTATCCCGCCGTGGCGACTCCGGAAGGTGCAGAGCTTTCCGACGGGCGGGCCTTGTCTCCTTTGCAGCTGGACATCGCAATTTCTACTGCTCTCGCACTGATTACACTGATTCCGTACGCACAGACATTCTCATTCGACTTCGTCAACTTCGACGATCCGGGATACGTTTATGAGAATGTTTTACTGAGGGATGGGTTGACTCTGGCGTCTGTTTTTGATGCAACATTCGGCTTCCATCAGGCGAACTGGCATCCGCTGGTGTGGCTTTCATATATGCTTGAGATTGAGCTGTTCGGGATGTCTCCCGGCCCTATGCATATTACCAATGTCGTGCTCCACATTCTGAGCAGCCTGGTCCTCTATCTTTGGCTGCGTTCTGCGACAGGTTGCATAGTTCGCAGTTTGCTTGCGGCATTGATCTTTGCCATTCATCCGGAGCACGTGGAATCTGTTGCCTGGATCACGGAAAGAAAGGATGTGCTGAGCACGCTGTTTTTTTATATCACACTGGCGAGTTACACCAGATACTGCCAGACTGCGGAGAAATTCTGGTACATCGGATCACTGATCGCCTTTGCCATAGGACTCACCGCCAAGGGTATGCTGGTGACGGTTCCGGTTGTCCTGCTTCTGATTGATGTCTGGCCACTCAACAGGTTGCAACTCGATTGCTCCTTCTTGACGCTTATCAAAGCGCTGCGACGACTGGTTGCTGAGAAGATTCCCTTTATATTGCTGTCGGCGGCGCTTTGTTTGATCACGATTGCGGCTCAAAAGAGCGGAGGCGCAATGACCGATTTGCAAGTCCTGACGATTGGTGAACGACTTGCGAATTCAGCGGTCGCGTGCGTCCGGTATTGTTTGATGACAGTGTGGCCGCTCGGATTATCCGTTTACTATCCGATGCCGGATGGTGGTTGGCACATTGGTGTCGTTGTCCTTGCGTTCCTTTTTCTTGTCACGGTCACGACCGTCTCCGTTTTGTTTCGAAAGAATCGACCGGTGATACTGGTGGGATGGATGTGGTTTCTGTTTACGCTGGTGCCTGTGATAGGCTTGGTCCAGGTCGGAATTCAGTCAATGGCCGACCGCTACATGTATATTCCTGGAGTCGGGCTTTCGCTGCTGTTGGTCTGGAGCATTCCAGACCGCTTCTTCCGGTTCGACGTTCTGCCAATCTCCGTGATGGCGCTGTTGACCGCTATTCTTCTGAGTGTGACGTATTTTCAGGTGAGTTACTGGCGCGATAGTATTTCACTTTTTCGGCATTCGATTGATGTTGTTCCAAAACGGAACGTCGTTGCGTTTCACAATCTTCCGCTGGCCTATCTTCGCGCGAGAGACTACGAAAAAGCCATCGACATCCTGCAGCCCGCGCTGAATGCATACGACACCGATCCCGTCCTCTGGATTCACCTCGGAAATGCCATGCGCGGTTTGAACAGATCCGACGACGCGATTGAGTGTTTTAGAAAAGCGGTCAAGTTCGACCCAACCTCCAGCGAGGCTCTGAACAATCTTGGCCTCCTTTTGTGCCGTACAAATAATGCCGAAGGGATGCACTATATTCAAAGAGCGATCGAAGCAGAACCGGGAAACGCCCACGCCCACAACAGCCTTGGCAATGCCCTTGTTCGCGCGGGCGACCTTTCCTCGGCGGAAAAGAGTTATCTGACCGCGATCAGGCTGGGCAACCTTCCGGAAGCAAAACAGAATCTGGATTACATCCTAAGTTTGCCAGAAGTCGATTCGGCGATAAAAGAGTAGACATAGTTCGCCGGATTTCGTCTCAGAGTCTGCTCCCAATGAGTCTGTGAATCGTGGCGAATGTATCAGTGTAAGTTGTATTTAAAGACAGAGATCAATGAACGAATCTGCGACAGCAATCAATCAAAGTCATCGTTTCAGATACGCATTCTTGTGGATGGGTTGGCTGGTGCCTCAACTGCTGTTGCTTGGCCCCTGTCTGCTTGGATGGCGTGTATTGATTCCGTGCGAATTATTAGCGCTACCGGGCTATTATCTTCCCGAAACCGACGAACAAGCGGTTTTTGCTCCCGGTCATGTGGCCCTTACCGATTTGGTTCTAAGTTTTCCAATGGCCAGAAAATTCGCCACTAGTGAATATCGGGAAGGCCGAATTCCGCTGTGGCAGCCTTCGAATTACTGCGGCACGCCGTTTGCCGGATGGCCAAAGTACTCGCCCTATGAGTTAGTTTATGCCGCTTTCCCGGCTCCGGAAACTCTTGCATGGATTCAGCTTTTCCAGAATATTGGATTCGGATTGGGTTTCTGGTTTTTTCTGACACGCAGCCTCTCAGTACCGTTTTGGCCGGCTGCGATCGTGAGTTGGTGTGCGCCATCCATGGCGTTTCTCGCGTTGTGGCAGGGCTATCCTGTCGCACCACCTGTGATTCATCTCCCCTGGCTCTTCCTCGCGGCCGATGCGACCGTGAAACGACCATTCGGCTGGGGACTTGTGGGAGTAGCACTATTAACGGGAATTATTCTGAATTCAGGCCAGCCGGATATGGGCGGACTGGTTTTGCTGACGTGCGGACTTCGGGTCGTTTGGCAGATTTCGATCGGCCTGAAAGAAAGCCGGAAGTGGAGCAGATGCATTCAGCAAATTGTCGGATTGTGCGGCGGATGGAGCATCGGATTTCTGCTGGCAGGAGCGTATCTGCTACCACTTGTAGACTATATGGGGGAAGGTAGTCGCGTTGCTGCTAGGGCGTCTGGTATTGAAGAGCGACCGCCAGTCGGAATCAACGCGCTCTGGGGATTATTTCTGCCAGAATCTGAGGGAGGTTGCCGCGCAGGATCGATTTACATTGGGGCATCGGGAAACATCCTGGAGAGTTCCGCAGGAGCTTATGCAGGGTTGATCGCAGTTCTTTGGCTTGCGCCTTTGGCGATACAAAACCGCCCTCGACGTAAAGAGATACTTTTCTGGTCCGCGCTGGCGTTTGTGTCTCTCGGCTGGGTACTGAATGTGCCCGGCATTGTTAGCATCCAAAGACTTCCTTACCTGAATATGCTGTCTTACAACCGCTGGGTGTTTGCCGCTGGCGTCTCAATTTTCATCGTAACGGCATTCGGCCTTGAGCACCTGTTTAGCGATAGAATGCGGTTTTCGCGGTGGTTTGTCGCTCCGATCTCCCTGTGCGTAGCGCTCACTGCTTACTGTCTCTGGCGGACGACCGCCCTTCCTGAACTGATCGCCAACTTGGGCGATCTCGTTCGAACGGGACGGGTTCCAGGAGTCGCAATCTCCGACGTGGAATCGATTCAAGAGAGTTTTCGTCTTTGCTTTTGTACAGGTGCCGCGCTGGGTGGAATCGCTCTTGTCGCGTGGAGCTTCACCTTCCAGCGTCAGCAGAGCAGGCGGTTATCGCGAACTTTGATAGCTATTTTGCTGATGGGAGATGTGTATTTCTTTGCGTATCTGCAGACAAGACAGTCCCAATCAAACCTGTACTATCCACCCATCGCGGCGCTGGAACGGCTTGCGGAACTGCCACGAGCAAGAGTACTCGGTATTAATTGTCTGCCACCAAGCTTGAATGTGTCACATGGATTGTGGGATATTCGAGGATATGATGGAGTGGATCCCGATTCGTATATTCGTCTGTTGAATTCCGTGGGAGACCCCGCGTTTGTTTCTCCAAGTTATGCGGTGACACAGATGTATGTTCCGCTCATTATTCTCAAACACTCAAAGTTTCAAGTTCCGCAAATCCTGAATCTGCTCAATACCAGATATGTGATCATGCGATCTCAACCTGCCGTAGACTGGCCTGTCGTCGCGCATCATGATGATTACTGGGTGCTGGAGAATGTCGAAGCATTGCCGAGAGTATTTGTGCCTGAGACTGTGGAATATGTTCCCGACACGGAATTGGCACTGAAAAAGATGTCGGATTTGTCGTTCGACCCTCGGAATGTGGCTTACCTCCACGATCCAGTTCCGCCGTGGAGTCAGGGCCGTGGTGCTGTCTCAGTGAAACGTGAGAATCCCTGCGAAATTGAACTTCGGGCCGAAATGAAGTCTGATGGCATCGTCATTATCAGTGATCGCTGGGATCGTGGCTGGAAAGCCTACGTCGATCATTTACCCGTTCCACTTTGGCGCGCGAACCTCGCACTGCGCGGTGTGGCAGTTCCAGCGGGCCAACACAGTGTTGTGCTTCGTTATGAGCCAGAAAGCGTGCGTCTCGGCTTCCGTCTTGTCATTGTGGGCGGGATCTGTCTTGCACTGTTTGTGTTTTGGAAATCTCTTCGGTGACGTCACCAGCAATGGACCGAAGTCTGCGTGCTGGATTTCCAGCATAAATGCCTGAAGTGCATATGTCTTTGGTGACGACAGCACCTGCACCGATCACAACATCATCGCATATGTTGACAGGAAGGATGGTGGCGTTGGAACCAATTGACACGCGGTTTCCGATCTGTGTTGACCTCCAGCCTGACCGATCCACTGCCGGATGACCCTCAGAAAACAAGTCGTTGATAAACATGACTCCATGCCCGATAAAGCAATCATCACCAATCGTCACCAATTCACATATGAAGCTATGCGACTGAATTCGTGTCCGTTTGCCAATCACAACTCCTCGTTGAATCTCCACGAACGGACCGATAAACGCCGAGTCGCCGATCAGGCATTCATACAGGTTTACCGGCTCCATCAAAGTAACATTCTCACCAAATTGAACGTCGCGGATGGAAACAGCGTGACACTGGGGCAAATGACCTGTGTGATGACTCAAAGGCAACTCCCAAAGACTAATCGCTGAAAACTGAAATTCATTGATATCGACAGATACAGACTGGGAAACAAATACAGTTGCGCGGTGTCTCAAAGTGTAATTCGGCCGCCCTGGGCCTTAATGCTGTGCTGGGCTGCTTCGAGAATGCGAACCACACGCAGTCCGGCGTCTCCGTCTGTGATCGGTGTCTTATTCTGCTGAATGCATTCCACAAAGTGACGCACCATTGTCTGCAACGGCTCTGATGGACTAATGTGTGGGCACCATACGTCACCAGTGCGATAGCTGATCAACACGCCTCGACGGGCCTCAGGAGTCTCCTCCACGGAGATACCGCGATCGTAGACACGGATTTTCTCAGACGGATCCAAATCGTTGTAGACTATGCTCTTTCGACTACCGCCTACAATAAAGTGTCGCACTTTTACCGGGCTCAGCCAGTTGACATGAAACGAGGCCAGCAGGCCACCCCCGAAATCGAGGTTCAGGTAGGCCACATCCTCGATACCACCGCGGTTGTCTGCGTGACATGTTCCGAACGCGGAAAGACTCTTCGGCAGTCGGCCCACCAGATAATCCAGAATCGACAGGTCATGCGGCGCGAGATCCCAGACCACATTCACATCATGCTGAAACAGGCCAAGATTGATGCGAACGCTGTCAATAAAGTAGAGGTCGCCGAGTTCTCCGGAATCCAACAGTTGCTTCATTTTTTGAACTGGATTGGAATAAATGAATGTATGATCGACCATCAGGATGCGGCCAGCGTCGCGTGCGGCCGACACCATCGCTTCGGCATCATGTACGGAGGCAGCCAATGGCTTTTCCACCAGCACATGTTTGCCAGCCTGCAGAGCCGCAATACCGAGTGGTGCGTGAGTCGCCACCGGAGTTGCGATGGCGACGGCATCGACATCGTCGCGATCCAGCAGTTCGTTAAAACTCTCAACAGCTGCAACGCCCGGATAACCCGACAGTATTTTGTCAAGCCGTCTGCGATCCCTGTCACAGACAGCGACCAGCGTCACATCGGAACACGCTGTGAAATTTCGTATGAGATTTGGTCCCCAATACCCTGCACCAATAACCGCAACACGAATCATGACTGCACTTTCTGAGATTGCGAATCGGGAGAGTTATTTCCCGAGCCGATGAATTCCTCGATAATGTAGCGAGGTCGACCGCGGGCTTCGTCAAAAGTTCGCCACAAGTACTCGCCAAGGACTCCAAGCATGAGCAGGATCGCCCCCTGTCCTACGAGCAATACGGTCATCAAAGCCGCGAAACCCGTACCAGCTGCCACCCACCCGGTGAGTCGCCCGACAACGACGACCAGTCCATAGCAAAATCCTGCTACTGCCATCAGACTGCCAAAAAGCGACATGAAGCGGATGGGGACATAGCTAAAGGACACAATAGAGTCGATCAACAGCTTTATTCGCTTGCTCAGTGTCCACTTACTCGATCCAGCATTGCGCGCAAGCTTGGTGTACTCAATCGTTGTCTGACGAAACCCCATCCACAGAATCATTGCCAGAAAACTGGTGTTTTTCTCCGGTATCGCTTTGTAGGCATCAATGACTTTTCGATCCAGTAGTAAGAAATCGGCCCCTTTCCTGGGCATGTCCGGCAAGGCGAATCGACGCATCATCCAGTAGTAGACCCGAGCAAACAGTTTGGTGTACCAGGATTCGCCTTCTCGTGCCGAACGTGTCGCCCAAACGACATCGTTACCGGCGC
>Ga0335398_10007888_pt1 | contig 12827 bp, 5 predicted proteins | sample BON03_FD_205742 | JGI IMG/M metagenome (GOLD analysis project Ga0335398, IMG submission 205742) | Freshwater microbial communities from Lake Bonney liftoff mats and glacier meltwater in Antarctica - BON-03 (spades assembly) (version 2) | ecosystem: Environmental > Aquatic > Freshwater > Ice >...
GTATGGAAGAGAGAAAGAGAGGGAAAGAGCGAGAGAGGGAGAGAGAGAGAGAGAGAGAGAGAGAGAGAGAGAGAGAGAGAGAGATTGCACCTCCATCTCGTCAGAGGCGAGGTAGTAGTGGAGGACGAAGGGCCGCAGCTCGCCGTAGAGACTCTTGCGGTCGTCCCACGCCATGTAGAAACGAAGCACCTTGCGGTCGTACTTGAGGAACTGGTCGAGCTTGTCGCCCTCGAGGATGGTGGACGAGGCGCCGAGCCTCGCCTCCATGCCACGGATCAGGTCGTCATCGGCCGGCCGCGGGTGAAAGTACTTCTGGTTGCGCACCACGTGCGACTTCATCTCCTGCCGCACGGACGAGTACGGGTCTGCCGGCACGTCGAGCGGAGCGCTCACTCCGATCCCGAGCTTCTCAAGGAAGGCGCGGGTGAAGTTGTCAGCGTCGGTGAGCAAAAAGACCCGGCCGTAGAGGTCCAGCTCGACGCCGACGTTCAGGTCGGTGGCGTTGTAAAAGTCGCCGGCCTGCTTGGGCACGCGGTGGCGCTTGAGGAAGACGGTGCCCTTGCGCTCGCCCTGCGGGATGCCAGAGTTCTCCACCTTGGGCTCCGAGATGTGCATCGAGTCGTCCTCGAGGTAGTAGTAGAGCACGCAGTTGCGGATGCGGTAGTTCTCCAGCCGCGACTCGTGCACCGACTCCTTGAAGTAGCAGTTGAAGCGCAGCACCTTGCGGTCGAAGGCGACCCACGCCGGCGCGGCTGACTCCGCGCTGACCGCCTGTGAGCTCGCGACGCCGCCGCTGCCGTAGAAGAGCTGGTTGTTGGTCATGTTGCTGCCCGACAGCGACCCAAAGGCGCCCGGCGGCGGCCGCGGCGCCGCCATGGCCGGCGGGTCACGCACGCACGGGACACCGGCGTGCACATCGAACATGTGCGACTTGGCAAAGTTGGTGCGGGTAGGGTCCTTGTACCCGTTGCCCACCAGCTTTGGCAGTCCCTCTGGCACCACCGACTGCTGCATGCCGACCCCGCTGCCAAACCGGCTCATCTTGGCGGGTATCTGCGAAGTGCAGCGGCGCAGGGCGGGTTCAGAGAGGGTCGCGTATGACGCGTGGCCGAGCTCCGCGCGTCGTTGCCGCAGGAGGCCAGGCCGACCGCAGCACAGCACCTGGGTCCGAGCTTGTCGGCGCGAAAGAGAAACCGACAAAACCCCTGCCCCCAGCGGTATTGCTTTGGCCCCTTATTTTTTTATTTGAACACAGATCGTCGTCGTCTCACACCTGTCGGTGTGAGCCGCTGCGGGCCGGCTGCTGTGGTTGGGAGGGGGTGTTAGGTGTTTCGTAGGGGAAGAGCTCTACACTTATCATCATCACCATGCGTCGGGTTAACCCTGTCGTACTGTCCAAGATAGATAGATGTATGTACCCACTACCGTATTTGTAATTTGTAATATTTGTATTTGTTTGCCTGCAGTAGCAGAGTAGCAGTAGTTAGTTAGTACCCCCTGCGGTATCCCTAGGGATACCCGCCGACATTCCTAAGGCCGCTCTTTGGCCGCGTCCTTCGAACGACTTGCACATCGCGTTCACCACATTACGGAAGCCCGCCTTTTCGTATGTTCTGTGTAGTTATTTTCTGTGCCGAGATTCGAGATTCATTGATTGCGAGGACAGTCCTCGGTGAATCTCAGTGAATCTCGAGTGTTGTTCTGTTGTGGTTTGGCCTTAGACAGAGGCAAACATTCGTAAGAATTCTCTTACATTCCAGAATCGGCCGTCTGCTCAGAGCAGACGTCCGACGTTTTTATTTACAAGACCTACACGCTCGTCAGCGTCACCATCGCCTCCGCAATCAATGGCCGACTTACCGACTTACTCGACCATGCCGCGGAGCGCTCCGCATCTAAAGCCGTGACCGCGATCAAGTGGAACATCCTGCATGATGCCAAGTACCCCATCGACGGGTCAGCCCAATCCTTCATCGAACTCTTCATGTGCATCTGCATGCTGTGCAAGCAAGCTGGACCCCGTGCTCTCCGCCTTTCTCGCGTCGGAGGGCACGGTCATCACGTCCGGCGTCACCATGTGCGCCGGTTTGACCAGGGATGCGCTCCTTGGTTGTTCTGTAGCATACTATGTAGCATGCTACAATGCTATATATATAGCCTCCATCAGATGCTACAGTACTATATAGCATAGCTCAACTTTTTTCTAATATTTGAATCATTTCGAGTTGACCCGATTACTGGTGCTGCTGCTGGCTGCTAGCCCACGCCCCAGCCGGGCCCAAAAATGCAAAAAACTAGGTCAAATACCAAAATGTGCATCTAGGACGGAGTGTAGTACTATAGACTATAGTGTAGTATTAGCATGTATAGCATCCCCCGATCCCCGATGCTATAGATGCTATATGCTACAGAACACCCAAGATGCGCTCATCGTCATCGACGAGGCATTGCGCAACCAACGGACACCGACCAAGCACGTGGCGGGCCGCATCGTCTTTCTACTACTCCTACCCAGCCTCGTTAGCGAGCACAGGAACGAGGAACGAACGCAATCCCAGCGACCACCACGCTCCCCGCCCACCGCACACCGATGGCGCCGACCGGGGGCTCTTCGCCAATGTCCAGTGCACCATCCTACTCCACCGCCGAGCTCAATGCTGACGCCTCCGGCCGCGACTTCGGCGACGAAGCCGACACGGCGCCCTTAGCCGGCGACGCGTCTGCACGCCGCCCTTCGGCGGCACCCGTCCTGCCCACGAGCTCTCCGTACAGGGTTGTTGCCTGGATTCTTCAACGAATCTAACAAGATCTCGGCCTCGCCCTGCACGCCCTCATGCTCGACCAGTCTCTCGGCGACAAGCTCTACAAGACGGCCCACGGCAACGGCATCGCTATGCTCGTCCTCATCGAGGCTCACATCCGCAACAACATGCACAGTAGCCAAGCCATCCGGACCTGCAACTTTGCTCGCCTCCAACTACTCGGGAAAACCTTCCCGATCGCATCCCCCAACAGCGCCCACACCTTCAAGGAGTGGCTTCGCGACTTCAAGGAGATCGCCACCAGCCTTGTCCCCCTCCCCCACCCCCACGCCACCGAGTCCGCCGACCTCCATCACACTCTCACCGAGTTTGTGTCGCGCTTCCCGGACAAGCACAAATCTGACATCACGCAGCAGATGAAGATCTACAAGTCCAACCGTAAATCAAGCCACCGGACGGGCGACTGCAACCTCAGCTCGGACGATGAGGAAACTTCCTGCTGCTCCGCTAAGCAGCTCCTCGACTACCTCTGCCACGACATCCACAGCGCCCTGCGCGTCAAGGACAAGGCCGCGCGCGAGGTCACCACCGCAGAGGCTTTCCGCCTCTCTTCCGCTAGCCTCAAGAAGAAGGCGACTCCCTCGGAAATGGACAAGCTGATCAAGCAGATCGCATCTCTCAAGGCCCAGCTACAAGCTCCTCCAGCCCCAGCCCCAGCGGGAACGCCGGTTTGAGCCCTTGCTGCGGCACCTGAGCAACCTGTACCGCCATGCTACGCAGCCAAGCCCCGCCCCAAGAACGCGTTCACCAACTACAGAGACTTCGTACTCACGCCGACCATGCGCAACTGCTCCAACTGCAATGAGCGCCATCTGGACCGCGACTGCCCCAACCGACCGCCGACCGAGCCTCTACGCGCCCCGGCCACCGCGGCCGGCGCTGGCACCGCGGACCCTCCCAAGCAGCGGGCATCATGCGCATCGCGACCGGCCACCATCGCCCCGCGGGCAACAGCCCCCGAGCTACCTGCTACCTGCCACCGCGACGACACCGCCGCCACCTGTCCCGGTACTGGTGAGCAAAAAGCCCGCCCCAGCGCTAACCACTCGGCGCTTCGCTCCCGCGCGCACCCCCGCACCAGCGCTCTCCGCTCTCCGCTTCGGCATCGAACACACCAAAATTGGATGGACGTCGCCACACGAGGCGGGCAACACTGATGCTCCCAACAGCCTCTGGGCCCCAGGGGCAGGCTACTCCAGGCCCGCATTGTCTGCGAGACGGGCATCCAGCAAACTCTCCGGCCCAACCTACTCCATGTTCGCTGAGAGGAACCTCGCCCAACCCCCGCACGATACATCGGCCACTCCTAGTTCTTTCGGAAACACGCTCGGCGGCTCTCTGGCATCCCTCGCCATGCGTCTTCTCTGCCTGCTCCTTTCCGCCGCGCCCCCCAAGGAATCTCAGCAGAGTCCAGACACACCACCACCCACCGACGCGACGACACCACCGCTCTGCGACGATACATCCGCCGAGGCCAAGCCCGCCCAATGCCCTGCCACTCCGCCGTCTCCCATCCGCTGTGCTAGTTCCGCCTCGACGGAGGCCGAGCCCGCCCAACGCCCTGCCACTCCGCCGTCTCCCATCCAGTGTGCTCGTTCCGCCTCGACGGAGCTAACACCGTCGCTGGAACTCGACACGGCAAAGCCCAATCCGCTCGGCGACGACACTCCGGCCTCCCGCGACAGCCCGCCGCCCACGCCGCCCACCCCTCCCGCTCCCGGAGACGGTCCACCCGCCCCGCCTCCGTCCCCCCCTCCGTCCCCACCCACCTCGCCAATGCCCGTTCGCCCATCCTCTGCGCCACCGTCGCCGCCCCCGTCACCGCCAACTCCCCGACATCTCTGCGCCATCCAATCGTGCGACAGGCCCACCTATGCCGACGAGCGCCCCGGCATCCTGGCCATCTGCTGCAACCGGCGCCACCAGCTCCTGCACACCGCGCTTCAATGCCCGCCCGTTTGTGCCATAGCCGAGTGCACACGGCCGGTTCACATCGACGAGCAAGCCGCCATAGTCCACGATTATTGCGGCATCACGCAAGCGCGTCTGGCGGCCACGCGGGGGGAAACAACATTCTTGCAGGACCGCCCTGCCGCTGTCGCGGGCGCCGAGGTATGCGCCTACGCCGGAAGGATGTGACCGTGAACCGGTCGAACGCAGCTTGTTCTGCGGCCGCGCTCACACCTACGCCCACATCGCGTCGGCGCCACTGACACAGCCGGCGGCTGTTCCACCGGATGCGCCACCGGAGCCCCTCAGGTGCGCTGCTGTCCCCTCGTGCAACGCGCTCATATACGCCGACAATCGACAATCGCCTGGGCTACACAGCTACTTGCTGCAGTATCCGCCATCAACAGTTTCATCTCGCTCTGCTCCGCTTGGCGTGTTCTCCGCCGGACCCAACGCAGCCAGATACGCAGGTTGCCGCCAGTCGGTCAACGCCTATGCCAGCAAAGCGCATATGCGCCATCCCGTTGTGCCAAAATCCTGCTTTCATCGACACTCGCCCCGACCACCTGGCACCTGGCGCTCTGCTGCAGCAACCGTCACCAACTCCTATACGTCGCTCTTTCGAATACACCGCAGTGCAGCCTAGCCGATTGCTCCATGCCAGTGCTCATCGTCACTGACACAAGCACTGTTCACGAATACTGCTGCTACGATCACGCGCTGCTTGCCAGAGACCGCGGCGAAGTCTGCTTCTCACAGGACCGCCCCATCGCCCCCGCCAGCACCAACGCATGCGTCCACCCCGGATGCATCCGAAAGCCCGTCGATTTCAGCATCTCTTCTGCGGACGCACGCGCACGCACGCTTACGCCCACACGCGGGCCGCCCGCCCAAGGCCTTCCTCCGCCGACCCCTCCTCCGTCGCCCCCACAATCCCCACGCCCGTCGGTGGCAGACTAGACGGACACACGCCCAGCCTACCCCCGGCCAGTTACAGTCACCGCTCGCTTCTTCTCGGATGTCTGGCACATGCCCCACGCCGCCTGGAACAAGCTGCAACACGCCCTGCACGGAAATGGGGCCCCCCGGCCAACGCAGCAGACCGGCCACCCACCACGCCCAACGCCCGCCTCGCAGCCCACGACGACCATGACCGCTCCACGCCTCAGTCACGTTGACACCTTCTTCCAGCAGTTGACGGCAATGGCACGCCTCCTCCCGGAACAAGGCGGGGCACCACGCTGCGCCCTGCCCGGGTGCACCAACCCGGTGCACTTCGACGTCGCCAATCCCCGGCAACACAACAACTACTGCAGCCAAAACCATGCATTCCGCGCGTCCGCCGCCCACGCTGTCGACCCCTCGCCCTCCGCCTGCCCCCCGAGGAATCTTCCCGCCAAGAGACTCACTCCGGCCATGCGGGCCTGCTCCATCTGCAATCAACGCCACCTCGATCGCGACTGCCCCCACTCTCAGACCATGCGGCCCTGCTCCATCTGCGATCAACGCCACCTCGATCGCGACTGCCCACACCGACATCCGCCCTCTTCCGCCACAGCACCGACGCACCCCCCCGACAATATCCCTGGAGCCGCCATCACAGTGGCTTCACCCCCAGGCCTGTGTCCCCCCGACCACGGCCCCGATGCCGCCACCGTCGAGCGCCGCGACGCGCAGGTTGCGCAGACCTACAATGCCCAAACCTCGGACGGGAACGACAACGCTCCCCACCCTGGGCGCGCCACTCACGCCGCCGCCAACAAAGAGTGGTTCACCACAGCTAAGAAGGAACGCAGCGCTGCACTCTGCCAAATCGACGCCCTCAAATCCCGGCTGCGCCTCGCTCGCGACCACTACAACAGCGTGCCACGGCGCTTAGTACTCTAACGCTGGGGCACTGCCACGCGAGGATGGGGAACCTCTCGTATAACGTTAGTCGGATACTAATGTTATACGAGAGGCTACAGGGGAGCAGGACTCATTCCACCGGAAGTGGAAACGAGATACCCTTTTAGAGTGTTATAGTGTAACCGCTCTGTACCGTCGGTACAGAGCGGTAACGGACTTTGAAACCAGAGTTACATTCAGCAAGAAGTTGTCTGTTGCACCGGCCGCAGTGCCGGCAGTCGCATAGCGTCAGCTCAAGTTCATCTGTGGTAGCAGCACCTGTCACGCGCGACGTACGCGATGATCTCGACGGATGACTTCGACGATCGCGCCAGACCAGCTGCAACAACGGGCATGGTGACCCCGCCGCGCTACCCACCGGGCAGCCGGAAATACGCGAACAACTGCGTCGACTATTTGCGATCGGTGGACGACGCAAAAATGGGCACGATGCCCGCGAGAGCCGACACGCTCACCGGCGCTAGCAGCGGAAGCACTGCTAGCAACCGCGCGGACGGGCCAGATGCCTGCTCGCGGCCGCATGATCATCGACATGCGGGAGCCGAGACGCTCACCGGCGCTAGCAGCGGAAGCACTGCTAGCAACCGCGCGGACGGGCCAGATGCCTGCTCGCGGCCGCATGATCATCGACATGCGGATGGGATAATCCCAAACCACCCGGCGCTAGCAGCGGAAGCACTGCTAGCAATTGCGCAGATGGGCCAGATGCCTGCTCGATTTCCGTCTTCATGACGGCGCTCGCATTCGCGACGCTCGCCGCGCTCGTCACCTACTCACAGGCCCACTCCCAGCGACTCGCAGTCGTCACTGGTACCGTGGCCTACCTCGCGTGCATACAGATGTACCGTGAGGACGCCGACGGCGTCATCGACGGTCTGCGCTGGACCTTCAACAAGTGCGCTGGCGGCCTGGTTGCGGCGGCGCGCTGGGCCTTCAACACGGCCGACGATGTCTACGCCGACTGTACGGAGCCAGATTGGCTCAAAGAAGCGACCAAGCATCTCGAGGCGTACGCCGTCTCGATCAGCGGCGACGGAGCGCCCGTTGAGGAAAAGGCAAACATCTTCTTCGAGGAGGAAGCCGCGCCCGGTCGGGCCTGGCGGTCTGCCGAGCACGGTCTACCAGCAGCATCGACTGTGCCTCAACAAGCTCTTCAAGCAGAACTTGCTACGACCTCTCTGGCGCTCCCGCCCACTAACCCCGGGGCCCCAGGATACCTGGGATCTTCTGTTTCAGCAGAATTTCCTAGCCTGGGGTCGGCCTTTTGTGTGGGCGGGTCAGGCCCTGGCGGGGTCTACTTGCAGGATCCGGCCAAGTACTACTCGCATATTGCGGCAGCGGGCGAGGGGCCCGTGCTGACGGAGTGGGTCGAATGTGGCGATGGTGGCTCGCCCGGCACGCCGGAGGGCCACGCGGCCGTGATCGAGGTGGGGCAGCCCGTCGCCATAGCCGCCGCCGTCGCGACGGGCGGCGAGTCGATCAAGCCGGAGCAGCACGTCGCCGTCGAGGAGCAAGAGCGGCGCACGCACGAGGCGCTCGATGGGCTCGACGGCAGTGCCAAGAAAAGATACTGGTGGGACAACGCGCCACCCGAGACGGGCTTCGACGCGCTGCCCACGGCGAGGCGCGAGCTTGACGTATCCCTTCCGGCGGGCGACGCGCCCACCAAGTTCGGGCACACGCAGTTCGTCATCAATATGCTTCTCCTCGCCTACATCGCGATGTCGGGCGCCATGGGGGGAACAAGCGCCACGGCGCTCGCCATCGCCTACGCCGTCGGCCACGCCGCCATTGAGGAGCGGGAGCGGCGCACGCTCGAGGGGCTTGACGGGCTCGGCGACGGTGGCTTGCCCGGCGAGCCGGAGCAGCACGCCGCCGTCGAGGAATTGGAGCGGCGCGCGCACGAGGCGCTCAACGGGCTCGATGGCAGTGCCAAGAGGAGACACCGGCGGGACGACGCGCCGCCCGAGACGGGCCCGGCATCCAGCATGTTGCCGGGAGGGGGTTATGAAATCTTCTCTGACAAGATTCCTTTTGACAACACGCCGGAGCCTGACCGTCTCTCTTTCGCCGCCGCCGTCGCGGCCACCCATGTGCTCCATCCGGAGGGCGAGACGTCCACCAGCCTTGTCGCCGTCGCCGCCGCCGTCGCGACGGGCGGCGAGCCGGTCGAACCGGAGCAGCACGCCGCCGCCGACGGGCAACCGGAACAGCGCGCGCACGGGAATCTCGACGGGCTCGATGGCAACGCCTACGCCACGGCCGCTGCCGAGCCGAGCGGCAGGGCGGACGAGTCGCTGCAGGGCTCCGCCAACAAGCTGGAACAGCGTGCGCACGGGAATCTCGACGGGCTCGATGGTAACGCCTACGCCACGGCCGCCGAGACGGGCGTCGGGCAGGGCGAGTCATTGCCACACGACTCCGCCAACGAGCCGGAGCAGCGCGCGCACGCGGAGCCCAACGGGCTCGAGGGCAACGCCTCTGTCACGGCTGGCACGGAGGCTGGTATCGCTTCCGGCTTCAGCGACGCGCCGCCCGAGATGAGCACCGAGGCGCTGCCCACGATGAGGCGCGAGCTTGACGTATCCCTTCCGTCGGGCAACACGCCCACCAAGCTCACCAGCGCCCTCAAGCCGCTCGCTCCGATCGGGCCTCAGACGGCGACGGTTTCGAGCCACAGGCTCAACACGCAAGTCGAGCTCACACATGTGCCCGCCTCGGGCGAGTGCGCCCTCTCGATTGCGGCTTCCACCGAGGAGGAGGCGGCGGCGGGCGAGGAGCCCGTACTGCCCGAGCGCGGCAGCCCGGCAGTGACGCTCGAGGAGCCCGACACGCGCGCCTGGCCGGGCAACCTTCGCGAGATCTGCACGGAGGCCGACCTCAAGCTTGAGCTTGAGGAGCCTGCGCTGCCCGAGCAGCCCATTGCCTTGACCATGGCGATGCGCGGCGAGGCCCTCGCACAGCAGCGCGCGCACGGGGACGGAGAGCACGATGGGCTCTACAGCAACGCCTTTGCCGAGGCCGGCATGAGCATGAAGGCCGGCGTTGCTCTTGGCTTCAGCGACGAGCCGCCCGAGACGAGCACCAAGGCGCTGCCCACGACGAGGCGCGAGCTCGGCATGCCCCTCCCAGCGGGCAACACGCCCGCTAAGCTCGCCAGCGCTCCCAGGACGCCCGGGCCAATCCGGCCTTGGGCGGAGAGCACCGAGCCGGAGTGGCTCGCCATCGCGGCCAAAATCCTGTACGCCGGCAGCGACTTGTCGAGCGACGGCGCATTTGAGGCCGCAGCCGAGACGAGCGTCGACCCCACTTCCTGGCGGGACAGCGACCTCGACTCGTTCGATGTCGACCTGTCCGACGCGACCGGCTGCGCGGGACGGCTCGAGGACGCGCCGCAGGGGCTCGCGCCCATCGTCGAGGAGACGGCGGGCGGCATTGCCGCGCTCGCACCGACGGGCGCAGGCGCAGGCGCCGCACGCGAGCTCGGCGTGTCTACACCAATCGGGCCTTTGGCGGCGACAGTTTTGAGCCGCCGAGCGTTGCTGCTGCCGGCCACCTGGGCAACACCACCAGCACCGGCGCAGTTACATTCCTCGTCTTGTGCTTTCCCGGCATACAGTATGTCGCCGGGGGGGGTGTGCGAAATCTCGTCTGACGAGATCGCCTTTGCTGGCGACACACTGGAGTGCGGCTTCGCGTCCAACTGCTATGACTCGCCAGGCCGGGAGGGCGCCGATGGGACCGGAGCAAAGGAGCCCAACTACGCCCCGGACAAGGCCAACCAGGACCAGAAGCCCGGCGGCTTCTCTCTCGCCACCGGCCGCCCGCCCGGCGACACGGCCGCTGGCGCGCTCGCGACAGGCAAGCTGGAGAGCGGTCGCGGCCCGCCCGGCGGCGCGGCCGCTGGCGCGATCTCGGCAGGCGCACCCAAGCTGGAGTGCACGGGCCGCCCGCCCGGCGGCGCGGCCGCTGGCGCGCTCTCGGCAGGCGCCATCAAGCTCGAGAGCACGGGCCGCCCGCCCGACGACGCGGCCGCTGGCGCGCTCTCGGCAGGCGCCATCAAGATCGAGAGCGAGCGCGGCCTGCTCGGCCCCGCGGCCGCTAGCGCGCTCTCGGCAGGCACCATTACCAAGCTCGAGCGCGAGGTGGTGCGAGAGGAAGCCGGCGTCGTTGCGCGTGCGCGGACCGTCGGGAAAGGCGCGGAGGCACTCGGCCACAGCAGCGGAGGAGGCGCCGCGGACGACGTCGCCGGCGCCGAGGGCGAGGCACGAGGCAATCGAGAACGTCGAGGTTCAGCCTGGCCTTGCGGCTGACGCGCCGGGCTATGGCGGCGCCGACGAGGACGACTCGCCAAGCCGGGGGGGCGTCGACGCGGCCGGGCTCAAGGAGCACAGCAGCGACTCGAGCAACGAGGAGCCAGGCTACGGCGCGGGCCGCCCGCGCGGCGACGCGGCCGCTGGCGCTCTCTCGGCAGGCGCCATCAAGCTCGAGAGCACGGGCCGCCCGCCCGACAACGTAGCCGCTGGCGCGCTCTCGGCAGGCGCCATCAAGAGCAACGCCTCTGTCACGGCTGGCACGGAGGCTGGTATCGCTTCCGGCTTCAGCGACGCGCCGCCCGAGACCCGAGACGAGCACCGAGGCGCCGCCCACGGGCCGCCCTCCCAACGACGCGGCCGCTGACACGCTCTCGGCAGGCGCCAACAACCCTGAGAGCAACCGCGGCCGGCTCGGCCACGCGGCCGCTGACGAGCTCCCGACGGGCCGCCCGCGAGGCGGCGAGGACGCTGGCGCGCTCTCGGCAGGCGCAATCAAGATCGAGAGCACGCGCCGCCCGCCCGACAACGCGGCCGCTGGCGCGCTCTCGGCAGGCGCCATCAAGATCAAGAACAAGTAGTGCGGCCTGCTCGGCCACGCGGCCGCTGACGCGCTCTCGACGGGCCGCCCGCCCGGCAACGCGGCCGCCGGTGCGCTACCAGTTAGCGCCACCAAGCTCAAGATCACAGGCCGACCGCCCGGTAGCGCGGCCGCTGGCGCTCTCTCGACGTGCGTCACCAAGCTCAAGGGTACGCACCACTCAATCAGCGACGTGGCGCTGACGGGTTCTCGGCCGGCGCCAACGCGCTCAAGGGTACGCGCCGCTCGCTCGGCGATGCGGCCGCCAACGCGCGCTCGGCCCACGGAGCACAAGTTCTCGGGCGACACCAGCACCAACTACGCTCGCCGTGCCAAGTCGATCGAGCGGTGCGCGGCGGCAAAGAATACGGCGGGGGCATGTTAGTAATATTAGTAGTAGTACTATTAGTCGCAGGATGGAGCTGACGCGGCGCGGAGAGTACTCACTACTGGCCCGAGCCCCTCGGGGAAGGCGCTGATGCGTAGCCAACGCGCGTCTCTATCTATCTGCTACCAAGACGCTCTCGCTCCCAACCTCGCGCCGGCATAAGGGCTCTCCCCGAGCCGGGGGGGCAGCGTGCCACAGCGCTTAGTACTCTAACGCTGGGGCACTGCCAAGCGAGGATGGGGAACCTCTCATATAATGTTAGTCGAATACTAACGTTATACGAGAGGCTACAGGGGAGCAGGACTCATTCCACCGGAAGTGGAAACGGGATACCCTTTTAGTGTGTTATAGTGTAACCGCTCTGTACCGTCGGTACAGAGCGGTAACGGACCTCAAAACCAGAGTTACATTCAGCAAGAAGTTGTCTGTTGCACCGGCCACAGCGCCGGCAGTCGCATAGCGTCAGCTCAAGTTCATCTGTACAAAGGTCTCCTGCTCGCTGTCGCCGACCAAAAAGAATTAATCGCTGTGCGTGACGCCCGCGAAAACGCCTGCTGGATACCATCGCCACCCGCATCGCCGCCTCAATCAATCAATCAAAGGTCCTCACAAAGCCACACACGGGCCAAGGAGAAGCCACATCCCAGCACCACCACACGGGGGGCAAACCCTGCATCACGAAGTGATGCAGGCTTGGGGAGCTGTGAGCGAGTCGCGACAGCACTAGTCTGCAAAACTTGTTCGTGTAGCACGCCTTTTGTATTTCAGTGGCGTGCAATAAAACTGATGGACGCCACCTCCGCGGGCGTCTCCTCTCCTTGGGGGGAGAAGGAGATGCCCGGGCACGTGGTCCCGACTTATAATAT
>Ga0335398_10007890_pt1 | contig 12826 bp, 7 predicted proteins | sample BON03_FD_205742 | JGI IMG/M metagenome (GOLD analysis project Ga0335398, IMG submission 205742) | Freshwater microbial communities from Lake Bonney liftoff mats and glacier meltwater in Antarctica - BON-03 (spades assembly) (version 2) | ecosystem: Environmental > Aquatic > Freshwater > Ice >...
TTGGAGCTGTGGCATGACGCCGGAGAGTTTACCGCTCGAAAGCGGACGCGACAAGCAAGCACCGCAGCCGATGGGTTAGGGGTTTTCGGGCGAGGTGAATCCAGTCCGAATCAGGAAAAACGGTATCAATTCCCTTTCCTGTTCCGGTTTTCCTGAGAATCACCCAAACCCTGTAGCCAGCAGCATTCAGCACGAAGCGTCATCCGTCGAAGTCAGGTGCTCTGAATCTGTAGTTTCCACTAATGTCAGCGGTTGGTAGAAACTGGCGCAGATGAAGGAGCAACAGGAAAAACGAGAGCTTACTGATCTAGAGAAGGCGGATTGTCTGACGGGGAAAATGATTGGCGGAATCGCCCTGAAGGCTCCGGGGCGGGGAAGCGTCGGCGGTTTGTGTTTTCCGACCGGGCTTGTTGCTACCATACGATGTGACTTCAATCCATTTCGTCCATGCCAATTAAGGCTTCCTCCTCCGGCAGCTTTTTTGTTGATTGGTGGTTAGCTCCACCCCGCGTTCACGGGTGGCAGGCGGGGAATTTATTTTTTTTGGGGAGATCGAAAAAGAAGCCAAATTTTAGTAGCTCATCCGCGCCTGGTGCGCTGGATGGGGCGATTTTGATCAAAGTCCTGCATGCGCAGAACTTTGAACCTGCGGGCTTCCAGCTCCCTGGCATCGGCAAGGCCCGTTTGTTGTGAAATCGCGCTGCTTTGAATCAGCGATATGAATCCTTCCGATGACGTATCTTACTGACCCGGACAATTCTGACCTCATCCGCGATCTCATAGATCACGCGATAATTTCCAACCCGAATCCTCCAATCGGTTTTAGAGCCAACGAGCTTGCGACAGCCCGGAGGACGTGGATCGTTGGCCAGAGAACGTAGTGCGGCACCAATTTTTGGTTGCACGTCGGATGCAATCTTTTTCAGCTCCTTTTCAGCCGAGCGCTCAACCAGAACATCATACATCGTCTTCAGACTCCCAGATCAGCAAGCACGTCTTCCAGTTTCCGAAACGATTGCGGCTTCTTCCTCGCCTCTTGCAACCGAGCGACATCCTCAGCGTCTTCGAGACGCTCTAGTATTTCCTGATAGACCTCGATTGGAAGGATCACGGAAACCACCTTGCCTTCGCGAGTCACGATTTCCGGTTCCAGTATTTGCGATTTCATGGACCACCGATACTCTATTTACGCCTTCACGTAAACCTCTGATCCGGCTTCTTCGAACAGGGCGTTTGCGCTGCTTCCGGGATAGGGCCGCCCGACCCGATGGCCGGACGACGCCCCCCACAGATCCGGACGAGCGCAATGAACGCATCCGGTTCCTCAAGCTACCGTTTCGCCCCCAAGGCTGTCCATCACCTTCTGTGAGACACACTGATCCGGGCTCAGGTCCCAGGTGCGTTTCCAGTGACGGGCCCGTAGTCCCGGCATCCTCCTTTGCTAATCACAGGCTCCTTTGGGTGAGTTGCCCTGCTTTCCATCGCTACTATGACTGCCCTTGCCCTGCTCTCAGACCCCGGGCGGACTTCCGCGCCAGACCATTTCGGCGCTTCAGTGTTGCCCCCGCTATTCCTAAAACGAAGGCTCCCCCATCAATAAGCATTTCGAGGCTCAATCACACGGCTTTACGACCTGCTGCCTACGCCTGAGCAACCCGGAACCTGGCGCTGCTGTCGGAGGCGTCGGCGATATTGCCCTGAACCCGGTTGGCGGGGCCGATGGTCAGGGCGGGGATTTCCTCCCATCCGCGGCCGGTGCCGTCGAGGACGGGGGCGGTGTCGAGGCGTGGTGCGCGGGCTTGTGGAAGCGGATGAAGTTTGGCTTCAGCCTGGAATGTGTGTCCATCCGCCAAAACCGTGGCGGTGAGGTCGGCGTCGTTCAGGTTGTGGATCGGCGGGATGACGCGGACGGTGACGGTAGTGCTGGAGCCGGGCCGGACCCGGACAAGGCGTTGGGCCTCCACGATCGACCATCCGGCCGGGGCTTTCAGCGTGAGTTCACCGACCATGACTTTTTCCCCAGTGTTCTGGAGTTGGAGTTGGAGGTCGTTTGGTTCGCCGTTGACAACCGGGAGGTCGGCCGGGAATTGTTCGGCGATATGTTCGATGCCCTGTTCCTTGATCCATCGATTGTAGTTGGCGACGGCAGGGCGGGGAACGAAATCGAGTTGAAATGCGGCCGAGACTGGTTTGGGAAAGTCAACGGGAGCCAGGCTTGAATCAGGGACGGGGCGGCCCGCCAGCAGGTCCGTTTCACTCCCTGGGTTGGGGACAAATGCCGAGACCAAGGTGAACTCTCGCGGTCGCTGCATCCAGGGGGAGTTGGAGAAGTTGCCGAAGGCTTGGGAACGATGATTGACGAGGGCTGCCCCGGCCACCTCCGCCGGGGTCTGTCCGTCAGGCAAAGGCTTATCCACTGCAATAGTGCTGATCACTTCGGCGTCGCTTCCTCCGAAGTAAAGCCGGCGTGTCTGCCAGGTCATCAATCCTTCCTTGGTCAGTTGCAACGGGAACCGATCAGGATCGGCCGCAGCGGCGAAGGCTTCGATGGCAAGGATGCCCACCGCCTGATGATGCCCGTGGCTGCCCGGCCTGGGGGCGGGTCCCATGGTCACGATCACATCAGGGCGCAAGGCCCGCACCAGGCGCACGAGCCGCTCCAGGGTTTCTTCCCTGTCCCACTTCTGCATCGTGGCATCGGCGCTCTCGGTGTAGGCCCAGTCGAGTCGGTCGAGGAAATAGCAAGAGTGAACCCCGAGAATATCGAGGCACTGGCGAAGTTCGGTTTCGCGGAGGATGCCGAGCGCCTCGCCCCAGTGGGTCCCAACCATGTTGCCGCCGCCTTCGCCGCGGGTGGTGTAGACGTTGACGACGACCTTGTTTTCACCGAGGGCGTAACGGGCCAGCACGGTAGCCAATCCGATCTCGTCATCGGGATGGGCGAATACCGCTATGATGTCGGTCTTGAGCAGGTCGGCACCTTGCTTCGGTTCGGCAGCGGTAGCGCCGAGGGCGAGGAAGATCACGGTTAGGGAGATGAACGCCCGTGAGAGGCTGCTGCTGTTCGGGTGGCTGGAGGCGGGTTGATTGGTCACGCGGGAAGTCTGGGCGTTCTGGAGCGGTGGTGCAATTCGCGAGTGTGGAGTAAGACCTTACCCACAAAAAAACTAAGGCACCAAATAAAGTGCCGCAAATAAAATGCCAGGCAATCAGTTTTTACACCGATAGCAGCCGTTGGTAAAAAATCGCGCAAATAAAGGAACAACGGGAAAAACGAGAGCTGATTGACTTGGAGAAAGCGGATTGTTTGACCGGGAAAATGATAGGCGAAATCGCGCTGAAGATTCCGGGGCGCGGGATCGGGAAGCGTCGGCGGTTTGTGTTTTCTGACCGGAATCGTTTCTACCATACGATGTCGCGGGTCGCGATTTGCTTTTGGGGGGAGATCGAAAAGGAAGCCAAATTCCAGTCACTCATCCGCGCCTAGTGCGCAAGATTGAGAGATTTTCAGGGGTCAAAGTGCTGACTTATGCGGTGATGGGGAATCATTTCCACCTGCTTTTGCGGGTGCCTGAAAGAGAGAAATTTTTGCTAAAGTTTGTCAAAGAATCGAACAGCCGCGTCGCTGGATCGACGACCAGCATTCACATTTCGAGATGCTCCTCTCGTTGCTCGCGCAATGATCGCTCGCCGCCGGTGCCATCGACTTGGTCGAAGGCGAAGAAGAGAAAGCGGTGCCACTCATTTTGGATTGCGATTCAAGGTGTAGTAGGCGTTTGGAAATTCCAGCTTAGCGCCGGAGGCAGGCTGAATACCGGACGTCCGAAGCTCATGAACAAAAAGAGCGCGCATGTCTTCGACACGGAAGCGGACCGTCTTGCCATCATCAGCCACGACAAGGTCGCTCACACCATGTTGTTTCGTCAGGATTTCGGCACTTCCGTAGGCGGAGGAGTATTGGCAGGTGTCACTGCTCAGCGCGATGGCCGCGTCGCTCAGAGTTTTCGCATCAATCGGGGCCGTGAAGAGCAATTCAAAACCACCCGGTTTTGTTCTCATTTCCTGAATGGCAAAAGTGATATGTATGCCCGGCATGCCGCAGGGTGGAAGCGGACTTGCCGGGGGGGGCGGGGCTTCAAGTCGTCGTGCCAGACCACCACGGTTTCACCGTCGATCTTTGCCTTGTGCCAAGTGCCACTTCCCGGCCTTGTCCTGAAGTTTCGCATTCCCATGATTCAAGGTGCTCTCTACAATTTGGACCATGCCGATCACGCCCCGCCGCCAGTTTCTCCAAGGCTCAAGCTTCGCTCTGCTATCATCCAATCTGACATTTGCGCAAGATCCACCAAAGACTCCCGTCAAGGCGGGTCAGATTGGAACAAAGCATGCGCACGCTGCGGGCAAACTCGCAACGATGCTCGACCTGAGTGACATTTATGAAGTGGTCGGGGTCGCTGAAGTTGATGAGCAGCAGCGAGCGAAAGTGGCTCAACGCAAGCCCTATCAAGGGTGCACCTGGGTCTCTGAAGACGCTCTTCTTTCAGATCCCGGGATTCAAGTCATTGCGATCGAGACCGGGATCGATGAACTCGTCCCCACCGCCTTGCGTTGCCTTCAAGCGGGCAAGCACATTCATCTCGATAAGCCGGCCGGGCAGACCCTGGCACCCTGCCGTGCCTTACATGCCGAAGCGAAGAAGCGCGGACTGACGATCCAGATGGGATACATGCTGCGCTACAATCCCGCTTTTGAATTCCTTTTTAAGGCGGTTAAAGCGGGTTGGCTGGGCGAGATCACTGAAGTTCACGGGCACATGGGGAAGCGGGCCTCGGCGTCTCTACGTGAAGAACTCGCCGCCTATCCAGGGGGTGGTCTCTTCGAGCTGGCGTGTCATTTGATCGATGTCCTCGTCACGGTGTTAGGGAAACCGGTGGAAGTAACGTCCATCGCGCTCACTTCCCAGGACGATGGCTTCAAGGACAACCAGATCGCGACCTTCCGCTATGCAAATGCTCTCGCAACGATTGGAAGCAATCACATCGATCCCTTTGGCGGCCCGCGAAGGCAATTCGCGGTCATTGGCACCGAAGGCTCGATTGAGATTCGCCCTCTCGAACCGGCCGGGCTTCGTCTTTCTCTCACCAAACCCCATGGCTCTTTCTCCAAAGGAATCCATGAGGTCGATCTCCCCAAGTCAGAGGGACGCTATCATGGTGACTTTCGTGATCTGGCCAAAGTTGTCCGTGGTGAGAAAGCCTTCGCCTGGGATGCCGCTCACGACATCGCGGTGCAGGAAACCCTTCTCCGCGCCAGCGGCATGCCGCTGGATTGATCTTCAGCCGCGCTCAACGAAAGTGCGCGGGAAAAGGGGGCAGTCTGAAGAACGTGATATTCCCACCCACCCTATTTCCCAGGCGAACCATTGTGAGACTGGCCTCCCCTTGCCAAAGGTTCTCGCTTGTCAGGGTGGGATTCCCTTCGCCTGACATCATACTTTAAAACTTTCGGTATCCTCTCTGTCTTCGGCATCGGCTATCAGCACCAATCGACCTGCACCACCTCAGAGGTTCCACGGATCTTCGAAACGGCACTCCTAAAGGGACTTGCTGAACTCGTCACAGTCGGCTGTTTAAACCATCGCACCAACACCCGTTTAGACTGAAGTGGCCTCCCTTGGGAAGCTCGGAGGAGCATTGCCCTCGACAACAAAATCGCCCCGGGGACCGGCTGCCCGGGGCCAGTCCTCGCATCGGGCAATGCTGATCAGCAGGTGGACGACGAGCAGCCTGGTTAGAGAAGTTAAGAATCGCATGCGGTTAAATCATCTGCAGACTGGACACTGGCCATTCCCGCGAATGCGTTGGGTAGCAATGTTGAGGTTCGCTCGATGGTCCGCACGATCATTCCGGTTTTTGAGACGATTTGTTCGTCAGTGAAAGCCGGCCTGCGGATCTCCTACCGCGTGAGCGAAAACCGGATGCCCCCGGTAACCCTTGCCAATCACACCGAGTCGGCTTTAGGATGTCCTGCAGTCTCAACCTCCTTATCTTGTATGTCCCATCGACTACTTCTCTGCCTTCTCATCTCACTCGCCGCGTGCCGCATCGGCCTCGCCGGATCGCCTGACGCAATCGTCGTTTTCAACGAGATCCAATACAATCCGGCGGGTGCGGCGGAAGATGGCGAGTGGGTCGAGCTGTTCAATCAGATGGGGATCAAGACCGACCTCTCCGGTTGGCGGATTAAGGGTATCGACTACACCTTCCCGCCGGGGACGGTCGTTGACCCCGGCAGCTACGTCGTGGTTGCAAAGAATCCAAGAGACGGACAACTCGGACCATTCACCGGCAGCCTCAACAACGCCGGCGAACGGCTCGAGTTGATCAACCAGGGAGATCGATTGATGGACGAACTCAATTACAACGACTCGGGTCGCTGGCCGGTCGAGGCCGACGGGTCCGGCGCGACCCTGGCCAAGCGCAATCCGTATTTCGCAAACAAGCCGAACGAGAACTGGCGCTACTCCGAGCAGGTGGGCGGCACACCCGGTACCTTGAATTTTCCCGATGAAAATGCGCCACCAGCGACCACGACCATTCCACTTTTCGACCTCGATACGACCTGGCGCTACAACGAGGCTGGCGATGATCTCGGGGTGGGCTGGGCCGCGAACGCCCACCCGATCGGCGGCAATTGGGAATCGGGCCAGGCCGTCCTGGCAAGTGAAAACGGCCTTGCACAGCCGATCAACACGACCCTCGATTTCCCCGGTTTTAATTTCCCCTACCGCGTCACCTACTATTTCGAAAAGGATTTTGAACTAAGCGCGGCGCAGGCGGGCGCATTGCAGTCCCTGCCTATCCGACACCTGATCGATGACGGGGCCGTTTTCTACCTGAACGGAACCGAGGTCTTGCGCACCAATCTTCCCGGAGGTGTCATCACCGCGGCAACACGTGCCACCGACAATGTCGAGGCCGTGCTCTCAAGTCCAATCCCACTGCCACCGGGTGCTGCCGTTGCGGGGACGAACCGCCTTTCGGTCGAAGTCCACCAAACCAGCGGCAACAGTAGCGATGTCGTCTTTGGCGCGGAGCTAAAGATGGTGATCGAAGACGCTCTTCCCGGCACCGCGCCCCAGGTCGCGATCAACGAGATCCCACCCGCGACGGAAGCAGACTTTTGGATCGAGCTGGTCAACACCGGCGGCATGGAAATCGAAATCGGTGGCATGACTCTCTCGGTCGGCGGAGATCCAGCGCGCGAGTATTCGCTCCCTGCGCAATCGCTCGCGGCCAGCGGGCTGCTGCTGCTCGACGAGGCCACACTGGGATTCCGTCCCGCAGATACAGAGAATATTTTCCTCTATGATTCCACCAAGGGCATCGTCCTCGATGGGCAACAGCAGACCGGTCGCTTGCGAGGTCGTGCTTCCGAGAAAGACGGTGACTGGCTCTATCCCGGGAGCGCCACACCCGGTGCCCCGAACGTATTTGCCTTCCGCGATGAGATTGTCATCAGTGAGATCGCCTACAATCCTCCTGCCCTCTCGGCAATCCCGGATACCCCTGCGACCTTCGAAAGTGTCGAACTCTTCGGGTTCAACAATGATTGGCGCTACAACGATGGCGACGAAAATCTCGCGTCGGACTGGGCGGGCACGGCACACGCAGTCGGCGGCAACTGGAAGTCCGCTGCCGCCCCGATCGGGCGCGAATCCGGAATACTCGACCAACCCCTCGTCACCGACTTGATTGCGACTTACGACTCGTCGACGGTCACCTACTATTTTGAAAGAGAGTTCGATCTGACAGTCCAGCAACTTGCCGGTGCCGACTCGATGGAGATCACGCATCAGATCGACGACGGTGCCATCTTTTACCTCAACGGCGTCGAAGTCGGCACCTTCAACCTACCAAGTGGAGCCGGCCCTGAGACCCAGGCCAATCCCAGCGTAGGCAACGCAACGATACAGACTCTCGCAATCTCAGCGGACGCCCTGGTCGCAGGAAGCAACCGCATCTCGGTGGAGGTTCACCAGTCATCGACCGGCTCGAGCGATCTGGTTTTTGGTGTGAAACTGGATGCGCGCTTTGCCATTACCCCATTCATCCCCGGTGCGCCCTTCCGAAATTCTGACAACCAGTGGCTGGAGATCGCCAACCGCAGCGGAGCCCCTGTCGATCTGGGCGGCTGGAATTTCGGCGACGGTATCAGCTTCGTATTTCCATTTGGAACCAGCCTGGCTGCCGGGGAACATGCCTGCATCGCACGCAACGCGGTCGATTTTTCCGCCGCATTCCCAGGGGCACGCTTGCTGGGTGAATTCGACGGCACCCTCTCTCGCTCTGGCGAACATCTCCTGCTACGCGACGCCAACACCAACCCTGCCTGCGAGATGCGCTACTTTGACGGTGGGCGTTGGCCGGACGTCCCGGACGGCGGAGGCGCCAGCTTGGAACTTCGCGACCTTTACGCCGATCCCAGCAACGGCGCCTCATGGGCTGCCAGTGACGAGACCGACCAAACCGGATGGAAAACTTACACCCACAGCGGGGTTCTCGCCGGAAGCCGTGGTCCGGACACCAAGTGGAGCGAATTCAACATCGGCCTGCTCGACGAGGGCGAACTCCTGATCGACGACATCAGCGTGATCGAAAACGGCTCGACGCAAAAACTCAGCAATACCGATTTCAGCAGCGGCGGCACCGGGTGGAGATTCCGCGGCACGCACCGGCGCAGCGAAGTGATCGACGATCCCGAGGCACCCGGCAACAAAGTTTTGCGCCTCGTCGCCACCGGTGGCACCGGCCACATGTCGAATCAGATTGAGACCACGCTGCTGAATGCTGCGGTCAATGGCCGAACCTACGACATCTCCTTTCGCGCGCGCTGGGTGGGCGGGTCCAACCAACTGCACACGCGGCTCTACTTCAACCGCATGCCCCACGTGACCGTGGTCGATCGCCCGCAGCACGTTGGGACGCCCTCGACTCCAAATTCACGCTCCGAGTCTAACATTGGACCGACCTTCACCGGGACACTCCACTCCCCCGCTGTCCCGGCAGTGAGCGAAGCCGTTAAAATCACGACTCGCCCGGCAGATCCGGACGGCCTCGGCACGATACGCTTGTTCTACTCGGTAAACGGTGGAACGTTCCAGAATACCACCATGGGTATCGGTTCGGGCGGACTCTACGAGGGCACCATCCCCGGTCAGGCTGCATCCGCTGTGGTGCAGTTCTACCTCCAGGGCAGCGACAGCCTCGGGGCCAGTGCGAGCTTCCCGGCGACAGGCCCGGAATCCCGGGCACTCTTCAAGGTTGATGACGGCCTCGCTGCCACCAACGGCCAGCACAACTTCCGCATCGTCGTCACCAACGCCGAGCGCGACTTCATTCACGAACCGATCCAGGTGATGAGCAACGACCGCATCGGGGCGACCATCATCGACCGCGAGAACGACATCTACTACGACGTCAAACTTCGTCTCAAAGGGAGCCAGCGCGCCCGCAACCAGACCAACCGGGTCGGATTCAATATGCGCTTCGGCTCCGACCAGCTCTACCGGGGCATCCACAAATCTCTCGCCATCGACCGCTCGGAGGGAGTCGGCCAGGGACAGCTTGAGATCCTGTTCGACTTCATGATCGCCAACTCCGGCGGGATCGTCTCGCGCTACTACGACTTCGTCAAAGTAATCACGCCGCAGGACCGGCACACCCGGTCGGCGGTCCTGCAGATGGCGCGCTACGACAACGTGTTCCTCGACTCCCAGTTCGAAAACGGCTCCGACGGCAACCTTTACGAGTATGAACTGCTCTACACCCCAAACAACGCCGACGCCAACGGCTTCAAGGTTCCCGAGCCGGATGGGGTCGTGGGCGTCAACGTCAGCAACCTCGGCGACAGCCGCGAGAACTATCGTTGGTTCTTCCTCAAGAAAAACAATCGCGAAGCGGACGACTTCGCACCCATCATCGCCTACAACAAGAAGTTTAGCCAGAATGGCGCGGCTTTCGAAGAGGGGCTCGAAGATGTCGTCGATGTCGATGCCTGGCTGCGCGGCATGGCCTATGCGGTGCTCTCCGGTGCAGGCGACAACGCTGGCGCAAACAGCCAACACAACGGCATGTATTACGCCCGCCCGGACGGCCGCGTCATGTTCCTGCCGCACGACATGGACTTCGCCTTCGACGCCGGCCGGACAATCTTTGCCAACAGCGAGGTTTCGAAACTGACCGCAGACCCGGCACGCCGCCGGATCTACCTTGGCCACTTGCACGACATCATCAGCAGCACCTACAACAACAGCTACATGTCGATGTGGACCAGCCACCTGCAATCGCTCGACTCGTCACAGCCGTGGAGCTCGCACCTCAACTACATCACCTCCCGTTCGAACAACGTGCTAAGCCAGATCAACAGCCAGGTTGCGCCAACCCCGTTCAGTATCACCACCGCAAATCCGCACACCGTGAATGGCAGCTCTGCGTCCCTGGTCGGCGACGGCTGGGTCGATGTGCGCAGTTTCCGCCTCGCCGGTGGCGGTGAACTTGATGCGACCTGGACTGACAACAATAGTTGGCAACTCACCGTCCCTGTTGCACTTGGCTCCAACCTCATCACGATCGAGGCCCTCAATTTCTCGGGAGAGGTCATCGGCATCGACTCCATCACGGTCAATAATACCAGTTCCATCGAACCAGCCTCGGCGGTGAATCTTGCGATCTCGGAGATCATGTATCATGCGAGCGCACCGACCCCAAACGAGATTTCAGCCGGCTTCCTCGATGAGGATGCCTTCGAGTTCATCGAACTGATGAACATCGGCAGCAACGAAGTGGACCTCGATGGGGCACAGTTCACCAGCGGCATCAATTACGCCCTACCGGCAACGATCATCCCGGTTGGTGGAAGGGTTATCATCGCCCGAGACCGCTCCGGATTCCTCAGCCGCCATCCAGGGGTTGCCGCGATGCTTCTCCCCGGCGAGTATGGCATCGCCGATACCAACAAAATTTCCAACAGCGGAGAACTGATTGTCCTAATCGATGCGTCGAGTAGCGACATCCGCAGGTTTACTTACGACGACAATCTCCCATGGCCAACCGCCGCTGATGGTCCTGGGTTTAGTATGGTCCTGATTGCACCGGACACCAACCCGGATCATGCACTGGCTGACAACTGGCGATCGAGCACCGCAGTGGGTGGCAATCCGGGATCGAGCGACAGCCTCGACTTCTCGGGTGATCCTAATGGCGATGACGATGATGATGGCTTATCGAACTTCCTCGAATACGCTTTGGGAGTCGATTCGCCTGCCATCGAGGCCGGCGCTGATCCGAACGTCGCCGGTGGCTTACGGTTAACCTTCTCTCGAAATCTTGCCGCTGACGACGTGCTCATCGAAGTTCAAAGTTCAACCGATTTGAAGAGTTGGACGACGACTCAATCGACCCTGATTGCATCGACGAGCCAAGGCGACGGAACCGCCATCGAGACTTGGGCGATTGCGCCGTCTCCTGGATCAGCTGGCAGATTGTATCTGCGGGTGGCGGCAATCTCGCGTTGAGACACGGAGAGTTCATCTCTCGTCAATCATCGCCGATCCGCAGCCAATCCGAAGCCAATCCGCAATCCAGACGAGCGCCAACTCCACGCCCGGCATCAAAAAATTAGGAGAAATTTGTCGTTGTGCTCAAAATTCATGAAAAAAACCTTGTGATGACAATCGGAACTCTCAATACTATATCTTATAGAGATACGATTTCGACGTCGCCTTCTCGAATCAATGCAAGCCAATTCCGATTCCATCACCATGAATACAGTTCAAAAATTCCCGACAAGGTCTATCACCATCCTCGGCACTGCTGCCACTTTAGCTCTTACTTCCCCAGCGGCCCTGTGTGCCACCATCACGGGTGTCACCATCGAAGATGTCTCAACCGAGCTCGCCTCTGGCCCTTTTGATCGCCGAGCAAATCATCTCATCGATGGAAACGAATTCGACGAGGGAGCCGGGACCCACACCGTCACGCCGGATGGAGCCATGTGGCTCAACAACGGAACCTTTACCGCACCCAACGATCCCAATGCTCCGGGTGCCGTCGTCACCTTTGATCTGGGCAGCAATTTTGCCCTGAGCTCGATCACCGTGTGGAACTACAACGAATTTTTGCCCGGCCGCTCCGATCTTCTGGACCGCGGAGCCAACGATGCCGAAATCCTTGTCGCCAACTCGGAAGGCGGTGCCTTCACCTCCCTCGGCAACTTCACCTTCAACATCGCTCCTGGAGTGGCCAACGTCGACTTTGGACAGGACATCGATCTCAGCAGTTTCGCGGCTGCCGGCGACGCGCGCCTCGTCAGGTTCAACATCACCTCAAATCATGGCGGCGACAACAATTTCGTGGGCCTGAGCGAAGTGCGCTTTGACGCAATTCCCGAGCCTTCCGCTGGCATCCTGGCGCTGGTCGGTCTTGCCGGTTTCCTGCGCCGGCGGCGCTGAGCCTTCGGGCGGGATGGCACCCTCCCATCCTCAATTATTTCGAAAATATCATCGCGAACTCTTGGAAGAATCTCAGTTCTTCTATGTCAGGGGCGAAATTCCGCTTCGCCCTTCCCTCACCTTCCCTTCCGGCCTGAAGTGAAACACTCTGGCTCACCCGACGTTCCTCTGGCATTCCTCACTCTAAGCGGAACTTCGGGGACTTTGTTTGGCGAATTTTGGGCTGCGAGCCTTGCGGTTTCTTGGTTTGAGGGGTTTAGGGGTCGGATTTAGTGATGGGGTTTCATGGCTACGCTGCCGGGAGCTTGAGGCCGA
>Ga0335398_10007899_pt1 | contig 12813 bp, 27 predicted proteins | sample BON03_FD_205742 | JGI IMG/M metagenome (GOLD analysis project Ga0335398, IMG submission 205742) | Freshwater microbial communities from Lake Bonney liftoff mats and glacier meltwater in Antarctica - BON-03 (spades assembly) (version 2) | ecosystem: Environmental > Aquatic > Freshwater > Ice >...
GGGGGCAGCACACGGGGCACACGCCCACCACAGGGGGGCACACAACACCGCGGGGGGCCCGCAGGGGGGCACCACACCGCGGGGGGCACCAGTACACAGGGGGGTCCATCCCACCCGCCAACAGTCTCGCTTTGTCTTGTATACCCAAAGACATCCTGTGACATTGAAGTCAGCACCGTGGGAGTCGGCGAGGCGGCGGGCGTCGACTCGGTTCATTTCGTGGAAGGAGCCGTTGGCCGTATGGTTCTGAAGCTCGGCGAGCTCGGCGGCTCGCCACTCTTCGGCTTTGGGGGCCTTCATGGCTTGGCGGTGGCCGCGTGGGTCGATGGTGGCAGCGAGGGCGGGTACGGGCACATGGCGGGGAGCGCCGGCGCGTGATGGTAGACGTTGTGAGATGGGGAATAAGACATGAGGCGGAGTGTAGGCTGGGTCATCTTCCTCTCCGTCGGTGTCGGCGCCGGGGGCCGAGTCCCATGGAAACGGAGATTTGTTGCGGCTGTTGTTGACAAAAGATGGCGGCCCGCAGGCCAACACGCTGTCTAACTTCGAGGTCGTCGTCAAAATGGAGAAGGGAGGAGGGTAAGAAGGCGTGGTTGGCGGGCGGTCCCATGGTGATGTCGATGTCGTCATCATTGTACGGGACGGGGGCCGCCTCGATGTGGCGTGCCTCGGAGATGGCCGATGGAGATGTGAGATCGAGCTCAGCGATGGCGAGGGCAAGGACGGCGCAGAGACGAGGTGGCCGCCATCGTTGGGGTGGCGAGAGGGCGGCGGCATCAGGTGGGGGAATCCAATGTTGTTCGGCCTGGTGTGTGCAGCGTAGGTCACCGAGCTGCCATAAAGACTCCAAAAAAGATGAGGAGAAAATGAGACTGATGGTATACCGTTGCGCCGGTGATCCGAGTTCGCATTGGGCGAAGGCCACTTCCGAGACGAGGTCACCTGCGTGGCGCATGAAGTCGATGATGGTGGAGGTGGTCCAGAGGGAGCCGTGCGTGGCCGAGCGACCGAGGTGCTTGACGAGGGCCCCATCCATAAAGGAGGGGTCGTGGTGCGGCGCGCAGCGCGGGCCCGCTGAGGATGTACGGGACCCCGGCCTCGTGGCATACGTCGAGGATGATAGCCGCAACGCTTTGAAGGACCTGTTGGGACTTAGACTTGGCGAGCGTGAGCGCATCCGCCGGGGAAAGCGTGTCCGCAGGTACGCCGTCGGGATAGGCAGTGGTGTAGAGGGCCGCTGGGCTGCTCGGCCCGTCATCGAGAGGCGGACGATGCTGTAGGCCTCGCTGGGCGGGTTCATCGCGACCGCGCTGAACTTGTGGTCGGTGATGTTGCGGAGGAGCAGGGAGAAGACAGCGTCGTCGGTGATGTTGGGATTGAAGCCGGTAGCCTGGTTGAGGCCGATGCAGTTGAACCCCTGGAGGTGGAGATGGGGCGCGAAGTCCTCGGGGTGGGGGTGGCCGGAGAAGAGGTGTAGCACTGGTTGGCGGGCAGAGGGCCGGCGGCGTGGGCGCCGCGTTGGACGAGCTGGTCCATTGCGGCGCCTCTGGAGCGGGCTCTGGCTCACCTTGGAGGGCGTGTGCCGCGGCGAGGCGGAGGCGGTTAGCAGCGAGGATGGAGGGCGGGTGGCGGTTGCTTCCAGAGACCCAAGGGAAGGACTCGTCGTCGAAGCGCACATCGGCGGTGGTGACAATCTTGCCCTGCGCCCGGATCCAGATCAGGTAGCTGCCGATGACGTCTGGTGAGCGGCCGACGAAGGTCCCCACCACTCCGCGGGCGACAAGTTCGTTGTCCCGCTTGCGGACCTGTTTGGTGACGACAGCGGCGCAGCCAAAGGGGAGATGGTTTATTACACGTTGGCAGCAGCCGGTGATGATCTCGAGCGGGGGTATCTTGGATTTGCCGTGGGTGACGAGGTTGAGGGCAGTGGAGGCGTGAGTGACCGCGTAGGGCCAGAACGACGGCGGGGCGCCCGAGAGCAGCATGCAGTATGCAGTATCGCGCAATGTTGGTGACCATGCCGATGCGCCGCTCGGCGACACCGTCGATGGCATTCGCGTAGGCTGGGCTGGTGGTGTGCGATGTATTCGTATTCTTACTCTGCAGGAAGGCTTCGAACTCGGCAGACGTGTAGTTGGAGCCTCGGTCTGAGTAAAGAGCCTCGATCAAGATGATGTCGCAGAGGGCGGCGTGGAGAGCGTCCGCGTCGATGTCCGTGTGTGTGACGGTGGCGGCGAGGCCTCGGAACGAGTCGACGAATGCAAGCATGGCGCGTTTGAGTTCGTCGGTCGATGTGTCATGGATAGGATAGCTAAAGGTGTAGTCGGAGTGGTCACCGACAAAGACGGCGAAGTATTTGGCGTTGCCACGCCCGGCCCGACAACATAGTTGAACGGTCCGCAGACGTCCGAGTGGATAAGGTTGCCCATCGCGCGCTGGGAACTCTCCGCGCCGACCGGTTAACGTAAAAATGATTTAAATTATAAAATTTGAAATGCCATGGTGGTCCCGCTTGCACCCATGTGAGGCGCCTGACCTTGCCCGTTGGTGCATCTGACGCGCCCTGACACACAGCACATGCCTGCTGCCTCGCTCCTCCACTGCTCGGTTGCGCTTGGCACGCACCCCTGTTGGCAAGAAAACAGCAGCCAGCTGCGGCCAGGAGGGCAGGAGGGCCCAGTCACGCAAAATGCGAAGAGACGGGTCAGACTTGCGCGCAGCGGGCAGATCTTTGTTGCCAAGCGCCAGAATACGATGAGTACACAAGGATAACGTCGAGACGCTGGCACCGCATCAAACATATCGCATGGTCAACATCAGTGCAGTGCTGCCCGGCTCGGCGAGCAGTACCAAATGCGTACCTCAGGACGGCTCGGCGAGCAGTACCAAATGCGTACCTCAGGACGAGAGCGGCAAGTGACCTGATGCAAGTCGAGACCTGCATTATGAGCATACGCATGCTGTACATTCCCGCGGCTGAAATGTTGAAGGTAGCATGCCTTGCGCATCGCCCATCTTCACACAGGTCCATGTTGACCCGGCGGCGACTTTCATGATTAAGGCACTGGGCTGAGGCGGCAAGCGTGCACCGGGCTTTCGGCGCACCATCACCAGCACACCAACGCCGTCCCAATAATGCCGGTTCAGTCCGGTTCATGGTAGCTCCATTGGGTCTCCCTGAGCAGCCGGCAGCGAGCCAGTTCGATCGAAGCTAGCACCATTTTGAACTTTTTTTTCCCTCCCCCGGCGGTATTTTGCTAGGGACCAACCTGCGGTGCCAGTGCGCTCGCTACGCTGCCGGAGATGGCCGCCGTGCGATGTGAACTTAGCGTTGGCGATGGCCCACTCGGGCTCGAGGCGAGGGGTGCCTCGGGCGATGTCGCGGGGCACATCGGACGCCGTGTCGGCGAGACGGCGGAGCTTTTTGGCGCCGAATGGCAGGCAGCGGAAAATGGGGGTGGCGAGTTCGTCCGCTGGGAGTGCCGCTAGGTGTTGGAAGGTATGTGGATCGTGGAAGGCGCCGAGGACGTGAATGCCGGGTTTGCGGACGTTGGACTCATCGGCGATGGCCGCGTCGACGAGATAAAACCCGTCCGCCGCCTTGCGGAGGGGGATGGTGCGCGCGACTGTGAACTGGTTGGTTGGCAGCAAGGGGGGACGATGCACTCGCAGTCGGGGTTGATCTGGACCGAGGCGCCGTTGCTGACGAGGTTGGCGACAGAGAGGAGCGTGTATTCGAAGGAAGGGACTGCGTGGACCTCGTGCAAGATGAAGAAACTCTGGCACCCAAGGGTGTCTGTGAGCTGTGAGAATAAGAGGAAGCTTACCGACGCATGTAGCAGGGACTCGAGTGCCGTCAGCGGTGATGAAGACCTTGTCGGATGGCGAGGTATCGAAGAGGACCGCGGCGTTGTTGTGGATGTTCTCGTCTGGAGATCCTGTGTCAACGATGGGCCAAAAGTCGGCGGAGATGGCGGCTGGGACTGTGGGACTGGGACGTGAAGCAGGGGTATGGCGCCACATGCGCCGGGATGGAGAGAGAAGGGAAAAGGCAAGACATTAACGTAGGCGTGAACGGTGCGGGCGGAAGCTGGTCGGTTCGCGACGCGCCCGCGGTAGAGGTACGGCCTGCGGATGTATATGCTTGGATGCGGCGGGCGCGAGGAGGTCTTGTGGCGTGGTTGATTTGTCTCCGGGAAAGCTGAGTCTCGGCAGGAACATAGGGGCGGCGTTGGGGGGGTCCTCGGCCTCGCGGTAGCCGTAGACGGGCGCACGTGATGTTGGAGATGATGTTCCTCGGCCGGGTCGCGGCGGGTGGTGACCGGCAGGTTTGTCGCGTCCGTGGTGGTCCGTGATCGTCTCTTGAGAGGGAGGAGGGGTCTTGTAGGCGAGGGCGGCCCTTGTGGCGGACGGTGGTGGCACGAGGCGCGTGATCACGTCAATGAGGCTGTACGTGGTGGCGGCCGTCACGGCTGGGCGGATGAAGACGTCTGTGGCGCGTTGGCATGCGGTGAGCAGGTGAATGCCGATGACGGCAAGGCGGTGGCCGAGAGCAGCGAGAATGACGCAGAGGAAGATGTTGTTGAGGTTGAGACCATTACCGTGGAGAGCGTGCATCGTCTTGTTCCATGCCTTGTGCGAGATGTGCCAAACCGCGTGGTAGACCTGGTTGAGAGGGGACCACGTGGGCGGAGGTGGCGGGGGCGGCGCGCAGGCCACCGCACTGTCAACTTCGAGGTCGTCGTCGAAATCGAGAAGGGAGGTAGGCGCGGAGTCGTGGAATAAAGAACGAGGGCTGGCGGGGGCGGCGACGCAGGTGGCGATGGTGTCCAGCAGGCGTTGTTGCGGGCGTTACGCATAGCAATGAGCTCCTTCTGGTCGGCAGCAGCGAGCATAAGACGTCTGTAGTGGTCGCGGGCGAGGCGCAGCAGGGACTTGTTGGCGGGTGGGGTTTCCCTGTGGGCTGTTTCCCCCCCTGTGGTGTTTCCCCCCGCGGTGTTTGGGGGCTGCCCCCCCCGGTTCTTTTGTCGCGCGTGGTTGCTACCTTTCATTCTGATGTCCGCTGTCTTCTCTGGCGTCCCGGCACCTGGCCGACCTCCCGGCCAACAACATGGCAGCGGCTTGCCTGGTCCTGCTGCTGCAGACCAGCGCAGCATGCACAACGGCCAAGAACTTCCCCCACGAGCTGGTAGCGAGTACGACGACCTGCACGCCCACGGCGCCGACCGCTACGCGCCCACCGACCTGCGCGCCTTCGCCGCGCGGTTGGATCTCATCACTGCTAGCGAGCTCGACGAGATGCGCGCCGACACGTTCGAGCAGCTCGGCGACCTGAAGGCCGACATTGTGGCTGAAGGCCGACATGGTGGCCGACCTGGATGCCAAGATGGATGCGCGGTTCGCCAAGATGGAAGCCATGTTGGAGCGCCTCCTTGACCCGACGCCCGCACCACCACCAGCGACACCAACGGCGACGCCATCGCCGCAACAGCAGTTCCTCGAGGAGCAGGAGTTGTGGCTCTCCGAGGACCACACCGCGTTCGGCGCTGCCCCCCGCATCCAGAACGACGAGGATGAGGCGCGCGAGAACGAGCTGCTGTGCGTCCAGGCCGTGCACTCCCTCGAGGCGAGAGCAGCTGTGCGCGCAGGACAAGGACAACGCGCAGTACCTCGAGCAGGAGAACGACGGGCTGCGCATCCAGGCGGAGATCAAGCGTGAGACGGACACGGTCGCCGCCGCGGAGTCCGAGATATGGGTGCTTTGCGAGCGCGAGATGGACGTCGCCACCGCGGAGACCGAGACGGGGGTGCGCGAGATGGACACGACCGCCTCCGTGAAGATCTTCACCGTGGAGCTCCAGGACCTCTACATCTCGAAGTCGACCCCGGCTGACACGCCGACGGGCAGCACGCTCAACGAGCCGGAGTCGCGCGCATTCACGGCCGGCCCGCGCCCGCACGCCTTCGGCGCCAAGAACGTCAACCTCACCGTCTACTCCCGCGCCAAGGTCAAGGTTGGCCCCCTCGCACGCATCCGGATTGACGACGAGGTCTACACTTAGAATATTGCTCGCGGCGGCCTTCGGCCCCTTTTTTTTATACGCAGAGCAGACTGAAGGGGTAACCATCTGATCGCCTCTTGCTGGCATAGAGTATTTTGGCTGCCCTGTGGCTATACGAGCCAGCAGTGGGGGGTGCCCTTAGTTTCACGCGGAAGTCCGAGGATCTTCTTTGCCGGCATAGAGTTTTTCGGCTACCCTGTGTCTACATGAGCCAGCAGTGGGGGGTGCTCTTTGTTTCACGCGGAAGTCCGAGGATCTTCTCCCACCTCTGCCAATCTTGCACCGCGGCCTTCTTCTTGTAGAGGACTCGCGGCGGGGTGTGTGTTGGCGGGTGGGGTTTCCCTCTGGGCTGTTTCCCCCCATGCGGTGTTTCCCCCCGCGGTGTTTGGGGGCTGCCCCCCCCGGTTCTTTTGTCACGCGTGGTTGCTACCTTTCATTCTGATGTCTGCTGTCTTCTCTGGCGTATCGGCGCCTGGCCGACCTCCCGGCCAACAACAGGACTCGAGGGCGTCGATGCGGCAGAGTGCGGCGCTGCGTTTTTTCTTGGCGGCGGCGGACCATTCCTTGTCGGCGGCGGTGTGAGCGGCGTGTCCAGGGTTGGGGGCGTCGTCGTCTTCGTCCGAGGTGTGGATGATGTCGTATGCTTGCGCAACCTGCAACCTGCGCGTCGCGGCATCGCGGCGTCGCGGCGCGCGATGGTGGCGGCGTCGGGGCCGTTGACTGGGGCACGCAGGCCGTTGGCGGTGTGAGTGGCGTGCCCAGGGTCGGGGGCGTCGTCGTCTTCGTCCGAGGTGTGGATGTCGTAGGCTTGTCCAACCTGCGCGTCGCGGTGCGTGATGGTGGCGGCGTCAGGGCCGTTGCCTGGGGCACGCAGGCCTGGAGGTGACGATACCGCGGCGGAAGAGGGCGGAGGTCGGTTGGGGCAGTCGCGATCGAGATGGCGTTGATGGCAGACAGAGCAGCTCCGCATAGTCTGAGTGAGGACAAACTGGGATTTCTTCGAGGGACGAGCAGAGGACGAGGGGGCGGCAGAGCGGGCGGCAGGCGCATGGAGTGCGTGGTTTCGGCTGTGCAGTAGTTGTGGTGGCACTCAGGGTTGGCGTTGTCGATGTGTACCAGGTTGGTGCAGCCGGGCAGGGCGCAGCGTGGTGCCCTGCCTTGTGCCACGAGAAGGCGTGCCGCCGCCACCGCCGTCAGCTGCTGGAAGAAGGAAGAAGGTGTCGATGTGACTGTGGCATTGAGCGGCCACGGCTGCCGTGGACTGCGAGGCGGGTGGTGGGCGTAGCGGGTCGCCGGGCTACCGCGTGGACCGGTGGGCCCCGTTTCCGTGCAGGGCGTGTTGAAAGTTGTTCCAGGCAGCATGGGACATGTGCCAGACGTCTGAGAAGTAGCGAGCGGTGACTGTTACGGGCCGGGAGTAGGCTGGGCGTGTGTCCGTCCGGTCTGCTGCCGACAGGCACGGAGATTGCGGGGGCGACGGGGGAGGGGTTGGAGGAAGCAGGCCTTGGGCGGCCCGCGTGTGGGCGTAAGCGTGAGTGCGTCCGCAGAAGATGCTGAAGTCGACGGGCTGCCTGATGCAGCCGGGGTGGACACATGCGTCGGTGCCAACGGGGGCAATGGGGCGGTCCTGTGAGAAGCAGATTTCGCCGCGGTCTCTGGCAAGCAGCACGTGCGCGTCGCAGCAGAGCGCACCTGAGGGGACTCGGTGGCCGGTAGCAGGTCCGGCGGGACAGCCGCTGGTTGTCCCGGTGCCGCCGCGACGTGGGCATAGGCGTGCCCGCGGCTGCAGAACATGCTGCGGGCGACCGATTCTCGGTCACAGTCGGCGAAGGCGCATACCTCGGTGCCCGCGGCAGCGGCGGGGCGGTCCTGCGAGAATGATGTTTCCCCCCGCGTGGCCGCCAGGCGTGCGTGCGTGATGCCGCATTAATCGTGGACTATGGCGATTTGCTCGTCGATGTAGACCGGCCGTGTGCACTCGGTGATGGCACAGATAGGCGGGCATTGAAGCGCGGTGTGCAGGAGCTGGTGGCGCCAGTTGCAGCAGATGGCCTGGACGCCGGGGCGCTCATCGGCATAGGCGGGTTTGCCGCACGATTCGATGGCGCAGAGACGTCGGGGAGTTGGAGGTGATGGAGGCGGTGACGGTGGCGCGGAGGCTGGGCGGATGGGCGCTGGCGATGCGGGGGGGGGCGGAGGGGGGGATGGCGGCAAGCAGGCGGGTTCCGGCGGGGTGAGCATGGGAGAGGGCGGGCGGAGCGGCAGGGTGCGCCCCAGAGGGGCGGGTGGATCGTCTCCGGGAGAAGGAGGGGTGGGCGGCGTGGATGGCGGGGCGTCGCAGAAGGCCGGGGTGTCTTTGCTGAGAGGAGTTAGCGAGTTAGCTTCGCCGGGTCGGGTTCCAGCGACGGTGGCGGCTCCGTCGAGGCGGGATGAGCACAACGGATGGGAGATGGCGAAGTGGTAGGGGGTTGGGGGTTGGGCGGGCTCGAGCATGGCGGTTGTATCGTCGCGGGGCGGTGGTGTCTCCACATCGGTGGGCGGGGGCGTGTCCGGGCTCCGCTGAGATGGCTTGGGGGAGGCGGCGGGCAGGAGGAGGCTGAGAAGACGCATGGCGAGGAGGGACGTCAGAGTGCCGCCGGGCGCGTTGGTGAAGATGGTGGAGGCGGCCGATGTATCGTGCGAGGGCCGGGCAGAAGATGCCGATGTATCGTGCGAGGGCCGGGCGAGGTTTATCTCAGCGAACATGGAGTAGGTCGGGCCGGAGAGTGTGCTGGAGGCCCTTCTCGCGGATAATGCGGGCCTGCTGTAGCCTGCCCCCAGGGCCCAGAGGCCGTCGGGAGTGTTGGTGCTGCCTGCCTCGTGTGGCGATGTCCAGCCGATCTCGGTGTGTTCGATGTCGAAGCGGAGAGCGGAGAGTGCCGGCGCGGGGGTGCGTGCGGGAGGGAGCAAAGCGCCGAGTGGTCAGCGCTGGTGCGGGCTTCTCGCTCACCGGTACCGGGGCGAGTGGCGGCGGCGGCATTGCGGTGGCCGGTTGCTCGGGGGCCGTCGCCCACGGGGCGACAGCGGCCGGTCGCGATGCGCGCTGCGCGCTGCTTGGGGGTGACGTTGGCTGGCCTGTACGTCGGCCAGCGTCTCTGTCTCTGGTGGAGTGGTGCTGTGTGTGGCTGCGGCGCGCCCGCGTCGGCCGCCCTGCTGCCAGCCCAGGTCTGGCTCGCCAACGCCCGAAGGCCTGACAGTTGGACCCATGAAAGCAAGAGCTACGGAACGGGTCAGAAGACCGCAGGGGGGCACAGCCCCCGCACACCGCGGGGGGAACACACCACAAGGGGGGAAACAGCACACGGGGAAACCCACCCGCCAACAGGGGGGGTCCGCGGTGCCGGCGCTGGCCGCGGTGGCTGGGGCGCGTAGAGGTTTGGGCGGCGGTCGGTTGGGGCAGTCGCGGTCCAGATGGCGCTCGTTGCAATTAGAGCAGTTGCGCATGGTCGGCGTGAAAACGAAGTCCCTGTAGTTGGCATGCGCGTTCTTGGGGCGGGGCTTGGCTGCGTAGCGTGGCGGTACAGGCTGCTCAGGTGCCGCAGCAAGGGCTCGCATCAGCGTGCCCGCTGGGGCTGGGGCTGGAGGGGCTCGGAGCTGGGCCTTGAGGGACGCGATCTGCTTGATCATCAGCTTGTCCATTTCCGAGGGAGCCGCCTGCTTCTCGAGGCTAGCGGAAGAGAGGCGGAGGGCCTCCGCGGTGGCGGTGGTACGTGACCTCGCGCGCGGCCTTGTCCTTGACGCGCAGGGCGCAGGGCGCTGTGGATGTCGTGGCAGAGGTAGTCGAGGAGCTGCTTAGCGGGGAGCAGGAGGTTTCCTCGTCGTTGGAACTGAGGTCACAGTCGCCCGTCCGTAGGCGCGATTTACGGTTGGACTTGTAGCAGATCTTCATCTGCTGCGGGATGTCGGACTTGTGCTTGTCCGGGAAGCGCGACATAAACTCAGTGAGAGTGTGATGGAGGTCGGCGGACTCGGTGGCGTGGGGAACAAGGTTGGCGATCTCTTTGAAGTCGCGGAGCCACTCCTTGAAGGTGTGGGCGCTGTTGGGAGATGCGATCGGGAAAGGTTTCCCGAGTAGTTGAAGACGGGCGAAGTGCAGGTCAGGATGGCCTGGGTACCGTGCATGTCACCGCGCGCTGGGAACTCCTTGCGCCGACCGGTTAACGTAAAAACGGATTAAATATGCCATGGTGGTCCCATTTGCATTCATGTGAGGCGCCTGACCTTGCCCGTTGGTGCATCTGACGCGCCCTGACACACAGCACATGCCTCCTGCCTCGCTCCTGCACCGCTCGGTCGCGCTTGGCACCGCTGTCGGCAAGAAAAATAGCCAGCGGCGGCCAGGAGGGCCCAGTCACGCAAAATGCGAAGAGACGGGCCAGACTGGCGTGCAGCGGGCAGATCTTCGTCGCCAAGCGCCAGAATACGATGAGTATGCAAGGATACCGTCGAGACGCCGGCACCGCATCGAACATATCGCATGGTCAACGTCAATGCGGTGCTGCCCGGCTCGGCGAGCAGTACCAAATGTGTACCTCAGGACGAGTGCGGCAAGTGACCCAATGCAAAATGAGACCTGCATCATGAGCATACGCATGATGTCCATTCCGGCGGCTGATATGTTGAAGGTAGCATGTCTTGCGCATCGCCCATCTTCATACAGGTCCATGTTGACCCGGCGGCGAATTTCATGAAGGCACTGGGCTGAGGCGGCAAGCGTGCACCGGACTTTCGGCGCACCATCACCAGCACACCGACGCCGTCCCAATGCCGATTCAGTCCCGTGCATGGTGGCAGCATTGGGTCTCCCGGCGCAGCCGGCAGCGAGCCAGTTCGATCGAAGCTAGAGCCATTTTGATTTTTTTTTCCCTCCCCGGCGGTATTTTGCTAGGGACCAACCTGCGGTGGTTGTTGCGGATGTGAGCCTCGATGAGGACAAGCATGTCAATGCCGTTACCGTGGGCTGTCTTGTAGAGCCTGTCGCCGAGAGACTGGTCGAGAATGAGGGCATGCAGAGCGAGGCCGAGATCTTGTTGGATGCGTTGAAGGATCCAGGCGACAATCCTGTACGGGGAGCTCATGGGTAGGTCGGGCACCGCCGAAGGGCGGCGTGCGGACGCGTTGCCGGCTAAGGGCGCCGTGTCGGCTTCGTCAAAGTCGCGGCCGGAGGTGTCGGCGTTGAGTTCGGCGGTGGAGTAGGATGGGGCGCTGGACATTGGCGAAGAGCCTCCGGTCGGCGCCGCCGGTGTGCGGCAGGCGGGGAGCGTGACGGTGACGGAGCCGGCGGTCGCTTGGATCGCGTCCCTGTGCTCGCGGACGAGGCTGGGCAGGAAGACGATGCGGCCCGTCACGTGCTTGGTCGGTGTCCTTTGATTGCGCAATGCTTCGTCGATGAGCGCATCCTTGGTCGAACTGGCGTACATGGTGACGCCGGACATGATGACCGTGCCCTCCGACGCGAGGAAGGCCGAGAGCACGGGGTCCAGCTTGCACAGCGTGCAGATGCGCATGAAGAGTTCGATGCAAGATTGGGCTGTCCCGTCAATGGGGTGCTTGGCATCATGCAGGATGTTCCACTTGATCGCGGTCACGGCTTTGGATGCGGAGCGCTCCGCGGCATGGTCGAGTAAGTCGGCCGTTGCGATTGCGGAGACGATGGTGACGCTGGGGAGCGTGTAGGAGCTGTAAAAACGTTGGACGACTGCTCTGAGCAGACGTCCGATTCTGGATCGTAAGAGTAAGAGACTTTCCTACGAAGGTTTGCCTCTGAGGCCAAACCCACACAAAACCACACTCGAGATTCACCGAGGACACACCTCGCAATGAATCTTGGCACAGAACACAAAACATTCGAAAGCGCAGGCTTCCGCAACGCGTGGGACGATATGTGCAAGTTGTTTGTAGAATGTGGCCGAAGAGCGGCCTTTGGCATACCGGCGGGTATCCCTGGGGATACCGCATGGGGTACTAACTACTGCAGGCAAATACGGTAGTAGGTACATATATCTTGGACACCGCGCAATATCGCAATCGCAATATCCCCTTCAAGGACAAGGAACAAGGAGTCCTGAGAGACGGGAGAAGTCGTGGCCGTGGCATGCCTACAACAAAACACAGCAATATTATTTATAATTAAAATTAAGTACCCTCCGCCTCGTCCGGCCTTCGGCAGCATCTTACTGACCCTCTTATTAGTCAGGCTGACGCAGTGTGCGCAGCCTATAGCTATAATGATAGGGAGTTACCGGTGTACCACAACACTCCTCCGATGCGTCGCTATATTATGAAAATTATTATGCGTTCTGTGGGCCGCTCTATGATATATGTATATGAGCGATCGCTAGGCGCTAGGCTAGCTAGGTCTAGGTGGGACCGCGTAGCACAGCGTACACTCATACCTCATACACTCACACACACACTCGCTCCTCTGGCTCCGGGAATCGGGAATGAGTCGAGCTCCTACCTATTATTATAATATTATAGCAAAGCAATGTACAAAGGACAGGGGTGCGCGCCGCTCTCTTCTATACACGACTATACTACTACCGGCTGAATCTGAATATCTGAATCTGAATATCGCGAGAGTGGCTGGTGGCTGGTGAATGGTCCAATTGAATGGAGGTGGTGGGGCACCGTGGCTTGAGAGAAGACGTCTATATATATATATATATATATATATATATATATATATATATATATATATATATATATATAT
>Ga0335398_10007903_pt1 | contig 12810 bp, 18 predicted proteins | sample BON03_FD_205742 | JGI IMG/M metagenome (GOLD analysis project Ga0335398, IMG submission 205742) | Freshwater microbial communities from Lake Bonney liftoff mats and glacier meltwater in Antarctica - BON-03 (spades assembly) (version 2) | ecosystem: Environmental > Aquatic > Freshwater > Ice >...
ACCGAGTGCTATTGATCCTAGTCTCAGAGCACCTGACTTCGACGGAAGTGGTTATGATACCTTCTTGTAGATGAGGCGCAGTTTTGTGCCGGGGTAAATTGTTTGGGTTTCGGTCAGTTCGGCGCAGTGGTGTTCCAGTGCGGTGTTGTCGCGGGGGGTGCTCAGGCTGTCGATTTCCACGGTGAGGGTGCCCTCCTCCGGGTCGGGGCGCAGGTTGGCTTCGGTCGCCATGAGCTGCTGCGCCGACCCTCGGCCTTCATCTCGGTGATGGGCGGGCATGGTCTCTGCCAGGATCTGTGCGAGGGCCGCCCTTGCGCGAGCGGAGCGGAGCGAGCTTCCGCTTTTGAGTGCTCCGAGAATCGGAGCTTTGAACCGGAACCCAAGCCGTGCGCCCTGCCGTCCGATTTGCTCTCTGCCAGGATCTGCGCGGGGCCGCCCTTGCGCGAGCGGAGCGGAGCGAGCTTCCGCTTTTGAGTGCTCCGAGAATCGGAGCTTTGAACCGGAACCCAAGCCGTGCGCCCTGCCGTCCGATTGAAAGCGGCGATCCTCGCCGCAGTCAAAAGTTCTGCCAATCCTTCGCTCTACCGAGTGCTATTGATCCTAGTCTCAGAGCACCTGACTTCGACGGACGGCAGGGCCCGGGGCGGGTTGTGCGGCGTCCGTCGGGTCGCCTTGCGCGCCGTATCGTAGCCGATGCCCGAGCTCCCTCGCTGTCTCTGAAACGCTCGCTCCGGTGTCGAGGAGGAGCTGGGCTTTGGTGCGAACCTCCGGGGTCAGGACGGTGGAATTTCCTCGTGTTTCGGGTGGCCGGTAAAAGGTGTTGGAGCCTTTTTCGCGGAAACCTTTGACCCATCGTTTGAGGGCCTGGACCTTGATGCCAAAGGCCTCTGCGATCTGGGTCTGCCCGGCGCTGCCATTGATGTAGAGCTGACAGGTGATGGTGCGGAAAGAATCGAGATCATCCTCTTGGAGAGAAAAAATGGGCATCATGCCACAGTCAATTCCCTTTCCTGTTCCGGTTTTCCTGAAAATCACCCAAACCCTGTAGCCAGCAGCATTCAGGACGAAGCGTCATCCGTCGAAGTCAGGTGCTCTGAACATGCAATCTCCCCCAAAAAAAATCCCTCCTCGAAGTCCAGTTCCCCATCCGCCAAAAGCCCCCCAAAAGACCCAGCTCGACCTTTTCTGAGCTTGCCATAAAACCATAAAGATGGCATTCTGTTTTTATGAAAACGACACTCGACCTGCCCGATCCGCTAATGCGCCGGGTGAAAATCCGCGCCGCATCCGAAGGCCGCAAGCTCAAGGAAGTCATCGCGGATCTCTTGGAAAAAGGCATGGATACCCCGGCGGCGGAAGTGCTGGCGGAAGACGAACTGCCTTATGTCATTGATCCGACAACAGGCATGGCAGTTTCTCGCTCGCTTAACACCCCAGGCTTCGTGCCACCCACCGCAGAGGAATCCCAAGCGATGATCGAACGCGCCAACGAGGAGGAGGACTTACACCGTGCCGGGCTACTTCGTTGATACCAATGTGTGGATTGCCTATTTCTTCAAAGGCCATCCACATCACGCAATCGCTGCGGAATTCATGCGTGGCAGATCGGTTGACGAACCGGCTACCCTCTCTCGCGCCGTTGAGCATTCCTTCCTCCGGCTTCTCACCACCGCAGCGCTCTGTCGTGGCTACGACTCTCCTGTGATAAGCAACCGCAAAGCGGTGGAAATTCTCGGAAAATGGCATGCCCAGCCTCACATCCGCTGCCTCGATGCCGAACCCGAAGGCACCCGCGAGCTGTGGCTTGAACTCGCCGCCATCCCCTCCGCCTCGCCCAAGGTCTGGATGGATGCTTACCTCGCCGCCTTCGCCATCCGCGCCGGGCTGCCCTTTGCCTCTCTGGACACCGACTTCCGCCGATTTGAAGCCGCTGGCCTCCAGCTCCTCCTCCTCTCCGCTTGATCTCCATGCCATCTCCCCAAAAGAAATCCCTTCTCGAAGTCCAGTTCCCCATCGGCCAACGGTCGCTGGAGAGCTACCTGGAGCGGAACGCAAGGACGGGGAAGATTCTCAACTCACTTGGTAAATGGTGGGGGACGAAGTGTATCGTTCTCACCCGCTCGGCGATCCTCGGCCCGTTGTTTGAGACATCGGACGACCCCGACCGCTGGCCGGAGGACCTTGAGGTCTTTCTGAAACTTCTCAAAGAGAAGGTCATCATCATCGACGGTCCAGCCGGGCGAGGGGAGGTGACGCGGGCGATCCTGCGGGTCGCTGATGTCGCCCTCATTCCGTGCGGGCCATCCGTTCTCGATCTCCGTGCCGCCAGCGATGCGGTCCGCGCCCTTGAGCAAGTTCACCGCATCCGGGGAGAAATTCCGAGAGCGCATTCATTCCCAACAAGCTTCAGAAGAACTACCGCTTGTCCGAAGATCTACTCGTCACGGCCATGACCCTCGGCCTCGCAGTGACGCCTGGCCTTGGTCTCCGCCAAGCCTTTGCGGATTCAGCAGGACAGAAAACGGTCGTCTGGAGAATGAACCGGCAAGCCGAACCCGCCGCCACCGAGATCCTCGGACTCTTTGAGCATCTGTTTTCGAACTGAAGTGGGGATTGATGGCAGCAAAGCAGAAAAGACATTCGATGGCAGAAGCACTCAAAGAACGGGCGGACGTGAAAGCCTTTCTCAATGCCGACCAAACGAGAACTTCAAACGCACCAGCCAAATCAAGCAAACCACCCGAGCGCCGCATTGCCGTGACGCTCCGACTCCCAGAGAGAATCGCCCACGCCCTCCTAGACGTCTCCGCAAGTCGCAAAAAGAGCCGCGAGAAGGAATGGAGTCAGCAGGATATCGTCGCCGAGGCTCTGAATAACTGGCTCGTCCAAACAGGCAGACTGACGGATTAACACGCTCCACGGCCTATGCGATACACCCATCGCCCCGGATGAAATTCGGCCCCGTGCCGTGAGTGGCTTAGGTCTCCTTTATCCGTGGTTCCTTTTTTTAGCCGCGTGCTTCCGAGGGAAGACCGTGTCCAAGGTCGGTTGATCACCTCCCTTGAAGAAGATTCCGCCGGGCTTGATATAATCGGAGTCGTGGATTCCTCCAATTTGAGGCCATCACCGCGTGAAAGCGAAGATCTGTTCCCATCTTCCGCCGGAGCAGGACCACCTCCGCCAACGTTCCAAAAATCCTCCAGTCTTTCTTTGCGACGCCGATTGCCTTCCGAAAAAATGCCTGGCGGAGGTCATCCTGCTGTGGCTTGCCATCCTTGTGACCACGAGGTGTTTTTTCGGGGTCAGCAATTCCGCCGGGTGGATGCTTGCCCTCTATCTCGCATGCGTGACGTTGGCGGCATTCCTCAACTTTACGCTCTGGCGGATGAATCCTGCCTGACGGAGGCGGTTCGTCCTGATAGAGTCCATTATCGTGACTTCCGCCGAATACCGCCAGGCCCTTGGTGCACTGCCCTATGGCAAGCGTCTCCCAAGTGCGCTGTATCTGGTCGATCCAGGGGATGATGCAAGCATTCCATCTCTGCTACGGGTGACCGTTGCCGAACTTCGAAAGCGCTTGGAGATCGGCTTTGACTTCAACCTGCTGAAGTTGCGCATCGAGCGCATCATGCACGGGGCGCGGGATCTTCCGAACCGCTTGCGGGAAGATCCCGAAGGATAGCCGGGCAATGCCCCGCGCAAGCGCACCCCCAAAGGTAGGGCTGATCCGGCCCGGTCTGCCCTGATCCAAAACGCAACGCCCCTACCGCCAGAAAAGTCGTGAACCCACGTGCACCGTAGCTGCGGGCTTCCAGCCCCAGGCCGTTCATGGGGCATCTTGCCCCATGAATCCCCAAAAAAAATCAAGCCCGCGCCCGAATGGCACCGGATCAAGGCCGAATGCCATGAAGCAGCCGACCCTACCGAAACGACCCCACTGGGATGCATCCTCAGGAAGATTCCACTCTTCGGCCTCCGGGAAAAAATCATCGGATACGGCCCCACGAAGGAGAAATGGGAGGCGTGGAATCCAGATCCGCAGTGAAATCCATCGCAATCCCGATCTGGACAGAATCCGGCTGCGGATTAGGATGTCGCTATGACTGTTACCCTGCCGCCTGCGCTCAATCAGCTTGTGGACCGTCTCGTCCACACCGGTCGCTATGCCGACGAAGGGGATGTTATCCGTGAGGCACTGCGTGTGCTCGAACGGCAGGAGTTCGACGAATCTCCCGCCCTCGAAGCGGCCATTTTGGAAGGGGTCGCTTCCCCGCACCAGCCCTATGATGCCGCCGTCTTGGCCCGGATCCGCAACAACGCCCGCTCGAAGGCATGAGCCTGGAAGTATCCATCGCCCTGCGGGCGGAACAGGACATGACCTCGCAGTATCGTTGGTATTTGGAAAACGCCGATCCCGACGTGGCCGAGCGTTACCTGCTGGCCGTGCATGAAACGATCGAACGCATCGCCGAATGGCCGGGCTTGGGTTGTCGTCGTCGCTTCCGGGCTCCTGAACTCACCCACATCCAGAGTATCCAGGTGAAAAGGCCATTCGACTGTCACCTGCTCTTCTACATGGAAAGCGACACCCTTCGCATCGAGCGCATCATGCACGGGGCGCGGGATCTTCCGAACCGATTGCTGGAAGATCCCGAAGGATAGCCGGGCAATGCCCCGCGCAAGCGCGCCCCCAAAGGTAGGGCTGATCCGGCCCGGTCTGCCCTGATCCAAAACGCAACGCCCCTACCGCCACGCCGTCCTCCGCAAGGATCTCGTCCATGCGCCGGTGTGGATCGCCGACCTGCTCCTCCCCCTGATGGAATCCCCCCACTGACCCATGGACACATTTCTCCAGCCTCGCCGCCGACTTCGAGAAGACCTTTAACGCCACGGCAGAGTCATGAGCAAATCACCCTCAACCCTTCGCCAAGCCCTGGCACTCATCGGCTTCATCGTCATCACCTTCTGCGCACCGCTGCTAGGCATCTTCTCCAAGCCCGATCTCTGGTATGATGCGCTCAACAAGCCGTCATGGAACCCGCCCGGCTGGATCTTCGAGCCGGTCTGGTCGCTGCTCTACCTTGTGATGGCCGTGGCCGCATGGTTGGTGTGGCGGCGGGTCGGATGGGGAAAGGCGCTGATGTTCTATTTCATCCAGCTTGCCCTGAACGCCGCATGGACGCCGCATGGACGCCGCATGGACGCCGCATGGACGCCGCATGGACGCCGATCTTCTTTGGTGCGCACGAACTCGGCTGGGCGCTGGCAGAAATCCTTCTGATGTGGCTTGCCATCCTTTTGACGATGCGGGCTTTCTTCCAAGTCAGCAAACCCGCCGGGTGGATGCTCGTGCCGTATCTGGCCTGGGTGACCTTCGCCGCGTTCCTCAACTTCATCCTCTGGCGGATGAATCCCTTTTGAAAGCTGCTTTATGAATTCCTTGTCACCCGGTATTATCTCACTATCGGGCATGATTATCAAATCAACTCAGGCTCATCGACCATGCGTTTCATGGTATCGAAGAAGGCCGACTTGAAGGCGTCGTCTTTGGCGTAGAGTTTGTAGAGTTCCAGCTCTTGGCGACGTTGTTGGGACATGACGTCTTCAAGGATTTTCCGCAGGGCGAGGTCGCGAGTAGGAGTGTTGGTGTTTTTGGCAACCTTCTTGGCGAAGTCAGGGTGATTTCGGACGTGGTTACTCAAGGTGATGAATTTCACTCTCTGATCCTCCGGGGTGGCTTCCCAGCCGTGGAACCATCGCTCGTTAAATAGCTTTACGATTTCCTCCAGCTCATCTTTTTCTCCCTCTCCGCCATGAGCACCTCGCGGATTGGCGTTCTGTGGATCCACTTCACTATCCGAGTCATCGAGGCCGATACTGTGATTGAGCTTGGTGCGTTCCAGCCCGTAGGTGGAAAGGTCAACGGCGTTCAGGAGTTCGTCGATAGCTTCGGCTTCCTTGTCGATCACGATGAGCTTCGGGATCAGGAACTTCAGGAACCAGAAGAGACGTTCCCAATTCTCATTGTTGAATTCAATGATTGAAGACATCTGTCCGTAGATTTTTACGAACTGCTTCGCCTTGATCTTGTAATCGGCTTTGTCGTCGTCTTCCAGTTCCAGCTCTTGATTGAAGCGGTTGGCAGCGATGTCGATGATGGGACTTAGTTCCTGGGCATCTACATTCGAGAAGTATTTGTTCACGAAATCCCCAACCTCGCTCCATTCGTAAACACCCACGGAATCGAGCGAATCTTTCAGCTCGTGAAGGACATTGACGTCGGTCGCTTCGGAAAGTTTGGTTGAGGTGTAGAACGGATCAAAAGCTTCCTTGATGGCATCGGTATCATTGAAGAAATCGAGGATGAAAAGGTCCTCGGTTTTTTTCCCGAGTTTGTCAGCGGAGCGATTCAATCGGGAGAGCGCCTGGACTGCGAGCACACCTTGCAGCTTCTTGTCGACATACATGGTGCAGAGCTTCGGTTGATCGAAGCCCGTGAGGTATTTATTAGCCACCACGAGCAGACGGTATTCGTCTTCTTCAAATCGTTCGCGGGTTTTTTGTTCACCGAAACCATTGATCTCGGCTTCGGTGTATTCCACTCCATCAACTTTCTTCTTACCTGAAAAAGCGACCGCTGCCTTGAAAGGCGAACCTTTGTCTTGGAGAGACTTTTGAATGGCTTTGTGGTAACGGATGGCTGATTCGATGCTTTGGGTTACGACCATTCCTTTGGCTTTGCCTTTGAGCTTCTTCTTGTTGAAAACCTGCGTGATGAAATGGTCGAGCATGATCTCGGCCTTGCTGGCTATGGTGCGCTTGTCCCGTTCCACGAAGGCTTTGAGTTTCTTCTGCGCTTTCTTCGTGTCGAACTGCGGATTCTCGGAAACGGACTTCTCGATTTCGTAGTAGCTCTTGTAGGTCGTGTAATTGGCCAGCACATCGAGAATAAAGCCCTCTTCGATGGCCTGTTTCATCGAGTAGAGATGAAAGGGCACAAAGCTTCCATCCTGCTCTTTCACGCCGAAGCGTTCTAAAGTGGTATTCTTCGGAGTCGCCGTGAATGCGAGATACGAGGCATTGTCGCGCATCTTCCGCGCTTCCATGGCCATGAGGATTTTGTCCTGTGGGTCCTCGGTTTCATCGATGTCTCCCATCCCCATCGCTTGGTTCATCGTTCCTGCCGCAGTCCCGCTTTGGGAGGTGTGGGCTTCGTCGATGATGACGGCGAATCGCTTGTCGCTGAGATCTGCTATCCCGTCCACGATGAAGGGGAACTTCTGGATCGTGGTGATGATGATGCGCTTGCCTTGCTCTAGGTGCTTCTTGAGATCGGCGGAAGAATTGGCGTGGCCGAGGATGTTTTTTACTTCGGCGAACTCCTTGATGTTGCCGCCAAGTTGTTTATCCAAAAGCCTACGGTCGGTCACAACGATGACGGAATCGAAAAGCGGGCTCCCAACGTCCTTCGCTCCCGGTAGATCGGACCGAGCGGGGTAGGTTTCGATCAGTTGATATGCGGCCCAAGTAATGGAATTGCTTTTCCCAGAACCGGCGGAGTGCTGGATCAGGTAGGTGTGCCCCACGCCGTTCTCACTGGCGTGGGTGAGTAGTTTCTTCACCACGTCCATCTGGTGATAGCGTGGAAAAAATAGGGTTCGGCTGTTCAGGGAATCCGTCGGCTTCCCATCGAAGCGGACGAAATGCTGGATGATGTTGGCAAGGCTCTTAGGCTCAAAGACCTCTTCCCAAAGGTAGGCGGTCTTGTGGCCGAAAGCATTGGGCGGGTTGCCTTTGCCGTGGTTGTGACCCTTATTGAACGGCAGGAAAAAGGTTCCTTGGCCGCAGAGTTTGGTCGTCATATAAACCTCATCGGTATCGACCGCAAAGTGCACGAGACATCTTCCGAAGTTGAGGAGTGGCTGGCGCGGGTCGCGGTCGGCCTTGTATTGTTTGATTCCGTTCACTCGGGCGGTCTGGCCTGTCCAAGCATTCTTGAGTTCCAGGGTGGCGAGTGGAATTCCATTGAGGAGAACCACCATATCAATTTCCTCTTTCTGGTTCTCCTGATTGTAACGGACTTGGCGTGTCACACTGAACTCATTGAGGGCGAAGTTCCGTTTTACTGCCGCGCTGCTACTGGCGAGCGGAAGCTGGTAGAATAGCGTGAGGTGTGCGTCATCCACTTCGAGTCCTTTGCGAAGGATACGGAGGATTCCGTATTTCTTCACCATCTTGTCGAAGCGCTCTATGATCTTGAGCTTCCAATCCGATGAGCGTTTCAGCTTTTCCAGTTCCTCCTTCTGGGTGGATTCGAGGAAATGCCAGAAGTGAAACGTATCCAGCGCGTATTTCGGATCGAAGTTTTCGGCGAGCCCAATCTGAAACTTGGAGATGCCAGCGTAAGGAGCCTCAGGTTCTGCGACGATGCTGCCCTTGGCCTTGATCTCCTCCAGGCATGTGCCTGTCAGCGTCTTTTCAATTGCTGCTTCGAGTGCCTGTTCGTTCGTTTGAGATGTCATGCGGTATTGGGCTTGCTTGACTGATCAATCCAGATCCTTTCAAGGATGCCAGCCTTGGCGAGGTGGTCGAAGTCTTTGTCGATCGTGATGATGGTTGAATTCGAGGCGATAGCACAGGCGGCGATCCACATATCGTTTTGTCCCATTTGTTTTGCTGGCTTAGCTGGAGGGGGAAAGTTTGGAGCAGAAGGTGGAGAGCTGCCTTCAGTCCAGGCTTTAACCCGCGCATACGCGTTAATGACTTGATCAGAGCTGATGTCGACGGACGGGAACTCGTTGAGCTTCTGATTGTAGATTTCCCTCTTCTTACTACCCCAGTTGCGTTTCTCGGCTAGTGCAAGAAGTTCACCTTTTGTGACGATAGAGGTGAGGACAAGGTGTGCAGGGCTGGAGAGATCGTAAGTTTCGTGACAATACTTAGCGAAATCAGCTCCGCGCACGTAGCCAACGAGAATTCCAGTATCCAAAATGTATCGATTCATTACTTAGTCGATCATTGTTAGAAGCTCTTCGACACTTTCCTCACCTTCCCAGAGATTCCAAAGCGACATGGGATCGGTGTTCGCTGCCTTTTGAGCCGTTTCTGGAAATAGTTCCTCTTGTTTGATTTCGCGGCGGGCGTTCGGCAGGTGTTCGAACAGCTCGTCTCCAGTTGTTTTCTCCATAAGCTTTCGAGCATGGATGATTTGTGGCGTTCCGTTCGGCTTGAAGACGACGATTCCCTCGACGGTGACTTCCTTTCCCCAATAGGCTTGCAGCGAGTTTTGATCTAGGAACTCAACATCGAGCTTGCCCAGCAGATTTTGCCCATTGGAAAGCGCCAGCTTGAACTGACCGGCTGTGTGCTGGATCACGTCCAGCTTACCGCTCACGACGAACGCTTTTTCTTTTGGAATCATCGATTTCTTGGCTGCGATCCGCTCGTAGTCAGTATCTTTGATTTGAAAATGACCTTTCGAAGTGCCAAGAGGCTTGAAAGCGAAAATGATGTTGGAGGACTTCGCAACTTTCTTGAACTCCAGCGCGGCGTCAATCACCGACGCATCTAGGCGGTCTCCGCTATTCTCACCATCTGAGGTGGCCTCTTGGATAGCATAGGCTGCTAGATCAAGAGCCGTATCCTCCTCATCGGGGGTTTTTCTCCAAAATTCGTTTTGGGAAAACTGGTCACTGGCGACATCCTTGAGAAGCGGGGCTTCCAGCACCATGACAGTGGAGCCTTTTTTCAGCTTCTTGATCGTCACATCCAAGGTTGCACTCAACCAGGCGGGACGAGTGCCCTGTGCGCAGCCTTCCCCAAGCGCCAGGAGACGGGTGGCGCGTTCAGTGGTCTTGAGTAGCGCATCCAGAACCTTACTCAGGTCATTGGCTTTGATCTCGCCATGAGCTTCTGGCAGTCCTTTCAGGCTGAGTTCGTATTGTTGTGAGTTCATGTTGCCGCTTTTTTGATAGCAGAGTTTGATGATTAGGGGAATTTTATATGGATATGGTGCCGAGCGGGAAACCGGATGTATTCGGGAATATTGAATTTTTTCTGCATCGGTGGTGGGTTTGGCTGGATTCGACCTTAAATTCTCAAGACACTGCTTCTTCGGGCCCGGGGTAACTCCAGATTCGTTCGCAGATAGCTTGATACAGCTCCTGTCTGGCGTTTAGGTCGGCCTTCTTGAACTCTCCGTGTGCCTTGAATGGGAGATTCGTCCGCTTGATCATGCCATTGAAGTTCGGGTTGTTCTCGTAGGCCTTCTCGCAAAGCGACTGAGTCAGCAGATTCTCTTTTACGTAGTGGGGCTGCTTGAGCGGGTATTCCAGGTCGTTGTAGGACTGGTTCGTTCCCTGCGGCAGAAGGACGAGAGCACCGATGTTGTTTCTCATCGCTTGAAACTCATGCAGTTGTTCAAACTCATCTTGATGTCGCTCAAATTTGTTCGCCCAGATGTGCTCGATCTCGAACGCCTTTCCAGCACCATTGAAGTAAGTGAGGAATGAGGATGCCTGTCCGCTTTGCTCGTCGATGAAACCCGAAATACGAGACAGCAGGTATTTCACAAACTTGCGGTTCATCTGATGGAGGCTGAAGGACGGGACGCCGCTCCAGTCCTCATTCATCTCGTCAAGTTTTGCAGAGAAAATCGCTTTCAGCTCATTAGCGGATTTTCCTCTGATCTCCTTCACAAGAGTGAGGAAGGTGTAACGAATCGAAGCCGCTCCAAATTTCCGGAAGTTCACAGACCTGCGCACGCAGAATGTCTCAATGTATCGGGCAACGAGATCAATTTTTTCGGATTTCTCGGTTTCACTATCGGTCAAAGTCAGAGGCGCAAGCATCAACGGGTAGCTAAGCGAGTCAGCAATACCCCAACGCCTGACGTAGTAAACATGTGGGAGCGCGGGATCGAAGGCTTCCTCTGCTGCACGGATCTTCCGATAAACCTTCAGAAAGGCCGGCATCTTCACCATCACGAAATCCTTAAAACCTTCCGAATCGGTAGGAGTGAGGTTCATCAGCTCCAGCCTATCCCTGAACCATGCGTGGAAGCGGGTTCCGATTTTCTCGAAATCTTCGTTCGATGAACCGGCCTTACTTTGACGGATCGTATCGGCATAGTGGGCTCTGAGCCACGACTGGAAAAAATGTTGGTCTGCCTCTTTGTAGATGCCGTGCAGTTTAAGCATGGCCTCCTTCCAGAGTTGATCCGCTTTCTTGCGCTCAGTAGCACCCTTGAAACGGGAAAGCAGATACCCTTTGAGCATCTCGGTCGGGGTGAGGCTCAGCCCCCGATCATTCATGGTCTCGAAGATCGTGTAGGCGTTGTCGTCCGAGTAGGCGACGATCTCGACAAGGACGACGTTATCTTTCAGCCAATCCATGAAAAACGGGAAGGCATGGGCGTCGATCTCATCGGGGAAAACTTCCCCAATATCGCTGTATCGCTCCGCCATGTTGCGTGTCGAGGCATCATCTTCTTCATTTGGTTCGTAGTCACCGGTTTCAAGGAGTTCTTTCAGACAGGCGACCCGTTCCTCCACGGTGATATTGAAGCTCTTCACTCCTCGCGAGCTGGAGAAAATGAGATCACTGAAGTCCTCTCGATCCTCCTTGGGGATATTGAGGGTGTTCTGGTGATTGTGCAGGAAGATGAGAAGTAGGGTCAGGGAGGTCAGTCGCTGCTGGCCATCGATGATGCTGCGCACGGCGTCTTTCTTGCTGAGCACGAACGGGCCGAGGTAGTAGGTGTTGTAGCTAATCCCCTGGCTCCGATCATGGCTCGGGGAGTAATCCGCCAAGAAGGACGTGGTCAAATCGATGACCAACTGGTCGATGTGCTTTTTCTCCCAGGAATACTCACGCTGGAAATAATCCACCGTGTATTTTTGTTTATCGAGCACCTGCTGGATGCTGCGGTCATTCGCTTCAATTTTGTTAGTAAGGTCAGACATGGATCGATTTAAGAGTTACGGACAGGCTCACGAACGTCGATTTTTCCGGTGACTGCACTGTCGATGAGCGTGGCGCGGTATTCTCGGAGTTTTTTGATGGAGCGTTGGTTGTGATCGATGGCCTTTTGAATTTGTGAGGAACAGAACTCGATTTTCTTGATGATTTTGATTTGCTCCGGCACTGGTGGTGAAGGCAGGAAGAAACTTTTAAAGAACTGATTATTCAGAATGGGAAGTGTGGTAAAGCTGGCAGTCTCAAGCATTACGGTGGCAAAATTGCTTACCGAATATGCGTGGAAAAGATTGGACTCGGTGTTGGATTGGAAGGCCGTAATTTGTTGATTGAACGAGGCGCTTTCGGCCAAATATGAAGTTTTTCCGGATGTTGCACCGATGCCTACAATCATTACGGAATCCCCCGCGAAAATTTTGGCTTCTCCTCTATCGATTGCCTTTTTTGTTATCGTTTTCTTGGATTTTTCCGGTTTGAAGCGATTTAAATCACCGGGGTTAAACCAGTTGATCTCGCCATCGAAATTCGACTGATTCGCAGTAGATGGGGTGGTGCCTGTCCGCAGTTTTTGGAAAATGTCCTTCATCTTCTTCACCTCCCAATGCTCCGGAATCTCGCCGATCCACTCGATGCCGGAGTCTTTCATTTTGACGTTGGGGTCGAGGCCTTTGGTGACGGCGTTCTGGATGATGATTTGTTTCCGCTCTTTCAGGGTAACTATTCAGGTCCTTAAGAAAGTTTAAGTATCCGGTCTCCGTAGGAATCCCCGTGCAGCGTCCCACCCGAGAAGAACTCATTGCCCTGGCCAAGGTTGATCCCGAGGCCGTGGCTGAT
>Ga0335398_10007904_pt1 | contig 12809 bp, 7 predicted proteins | sample BON03_FD_205742 | JGI IMG/M metagenome (GOLD analysis project Ga0335398, IMG submission 205742) | Freshwater microbial communities from Lake Bonney liftoff mats and glacier meltwater in Antarctica - BON-03 (spades assembly) (version 2) | ecosystem: Environmental > Aquatic > Freshwater > Ice >...
GCCTCGGCGGGCAGAGGGCGGTCGCGCAAAGTGCGCGAGGTCGAACTTGTGCTGCTGCACCGCGGCCGCGCCATGGATTTCGCGGTCGGCTTGTTACCATTTCAGGACGGCATCGCCGCTGCTGGCACTGTCGGTGGCCGCGGGGGTGGTAGACGCAATGGACTTGGTGTGGACGCGGCGGGACCGCCGCGCGAGGCCGCTGGGGGGCGCGCGCGGTCGGTTTGGGGCCATCGATGGATTTTTTTTTTGGCATACCGGTGCATGGTTCCCGCCTCGTGCGAGGACGCGCGCGGCGCCTGGGAGACGGCAGCCTCCGGCACGCTGCAGCACGGGCTGTAGGGCTTCCGGGTGGGGCGAACGTCGGCGATCCAGGCCAGCGCCATGGCGTTGTTGGGGGCAGCGGCGGGCGAGGGAGTCGAGCGGGTTGTTTGGTCGCAGTCGCAGGGCCGCAGACGAAGCGTCGATTTGACGACCGTCTGGCTCCATTAAGACGGTGGAATCGCGGTGTTTGACGCTGGCTCGACTGGCAGGGGTACGGGGGGTGGCTGGGGCGTGGGTGAGCGCATCGGGGCTTCGGAGGGAGGCCGCCAAGCGGCTCCCAAGGCCGAGAAAATGCCTTTTTGGGGGTCGGCCCCCACCGGTATTTTTTGCCGTTAGGGTCACGTGACCAGACCCCATAATATTTTTGGCTGCTTGTTTTGACCCCTGTGCGTGACCATAGCATATGGGTTGCGTATGGACCGCTTGGGAGCCTCTGGGGGGCGCTACATCGTCCACAACGTTCACTTATCACTTATGCTCAAATTTGGCCGAAATTCCCAATGTGTTTAAAAATGAAAAAAAAGCCATCGACATCATCCAAACATCAACATGTTTTGTTGAGTGTCAATCACAGTCACAATCAATCAATCAATCAACAATCAATCAATCAAAGGTCCTCACAAAGCCAGTTAAAGCCACACACGGGCTAGGTAGGAGCTACTAGTACTAGGAGTAGGAGTAGGAGTGTCAATCGTCAATCGTTATCCTCGTAGTCGTAGGCTACCGTCTACCGTAGGGACTAGTAGCTAGTAGGGACCTGAGCCTGAGCCTGAGCTGTTCGCTGTTCCTGCATCCCTTGTAGAGCTTAAGCATAAGCTTATACGACTGTAGACTGTGCCTCTTAGCCTCTTCTATATGGATTATGGATATGGGCTCGCGGATGCGCCATTATTACCATTACCATTATTATATTATAATTATATAAGTTCTTTCTTGTAAGTGTAAGATCCTTGTCCTGCTGTCTGTTGTAACTGTCACGACTGTAATAAGGAAGATATTAAAGACATACATAGCAGAGCTGAAGTTGCATATGTAAGCTTCTATCTCTCTGATTCTGATTCTCATCAGCTAATTACACGGATTCTGATTCTGATTCTGAGTTCCGAGTGCTGGCCGGAGAGCCGGAGGCCGGAGCCGGAGAGGTGATGGTAGTACGTAGTACATAGACGTGGTGCGTGGTACCCTGTGTTTCGCAAGAGAAAAAGACATGCACATGCGCACATGTAAACGTATATGTATAATGCAGGTGCAGGAGCGGCATTTATTTATGTCTCTGGGCCTGGGGCGCCCCGCTAGAATGAAAATGGTATAGTGTACGTATACGTACACGTCACGTACAGCAATACATCAATAAAGTTATTATAACACAGTATTCTAAGACTAAGACAGCTTAAAGACACAAAAACAACCCTTCGCCTTCGCCCTTCGACTTCGTCGTTTGGCGAACATCAGACATCAGACATACTTATACTTATTATAATTATGATTTAAAATTATTGCATGAATAGATGCAGATGCGGGCGGGCCAAAAGCCAAAAGACCTCCTCCAGGAGGAGCCGCCAAAAATCGTTAAACTTTAACTCCCACTGCTGACTGCTGAGTATTGCTGCACGACTTATGTGCGGACACAAGCAACCTTCACCTTCAACATCAACAATCAACAACGACAGACACACGTACAACACACAAACTAACATGGCGACGCGGCGGCAGGCGCGGTGGAGCGCGGTGCGTAGACTCGCGCGGCACACGTGCGCGCGCCGTACTGCGGCACACCAATATCAATATGACGGGGAGACGCCCGGCCCGCCAGGGCTCCTCAGCCCCGGCGAATAAAAACATGCGCGCACCTCCGTGTGTGCGTCCGTGTCCCGGACTGCCCCGACGCGGCGTCCCAGCCTCTCGCACCAACCACCCCTGGACGCCGACTAGCCGAGCACCTTTTTCAACGCGGCGTCGATGGCCACTGTGCCTGCCGGCTCGGCCGCCGCGGCGAGCGTCGCCGTGAGCGCCTCAATCTCCTCTGTGGGCAGCCCGCTCGCCACCGCCTCCAGGTCCGCCGCGCGCTTCTCCCACTTGGCCCCAGCCTCGGCCAGCGCCTTGAGCTCCTTCCTCGCCTTCTTGAGCGCCGAGCGCAGCTTCTCTTTCTCCCGCTTGATCACCGCCTTCTCACCGTCCTTGGCCGCCTTGGCGCCGGCCACCACCGCCGCCGCCGCGGCCTCCTCCGCCGCCGCCGCCGCGAGCACGTCCTCCTTGGCCTGGCGCTCCGCCGCGAGCACAGCCTCCTTCTCAGCCTTGATCCGCTCCTTCTCTGCCACACGCCCCGCCTTGGCCTTGGCGATCCGCGGGTCGTGCTCCTGCGCAAGCTCGACGCAGCTGTAGAGGCGCTTCATCTCGGTGGCCTTGAGCCGGTCCACCTCGTTCTTGTTCTTCCGCTGCATCCACCGGCGCTCCTCGCGGTCGCCAGCCTCCATGACGTCGTGCTCGGCCAGCAGCGTGAAGTCGCGCCACGACTTGAAACCGCCCCAGAAAGCGTAGAACTTCTGCACATCCTCCAGCGGCGTCTCGGCGTCGCCGAGCTGCGGCACGGGACGCGACGACGAAAACTTGGCCTGGCGCGCAAAGATGCCGCCGAAGAGGCGGTAGAAGTGGTCGGGCTCCTTGTCCGTGTACTCCTTGGGCATGCTGTCGTTGAAGAAGTCGATCGAGTCGAACTGGCGCCGGCGCGACTCGTCGCCCAGTAGGTCCCACGCCGCCGCGAGCAGCTTGAACTCCTCGTCCTCCTCCTCCTCTCCCTCGCCCTCGTCGTCCGCGCCCTTCTTACCCTTCTTCTTCTTCTCGTCGCCCTCCTCCTTCGCCACCCGCTTCGTCGGCGAGTTCTCGTTGGCAGCCTTCTTGTCCGGGTGCTTCTCCAGGATCAGCCGCCGGTAGCTTTTGCGCAGCTCGTCGGGCGTCGCTTGCCAGCGCTTGTCCTTCAGATCAAGCAGGCCGTACGCGTCCACCTTCTCGAGGCCCGAGAGCTTGTCGCCCAGCTTCTTCAGGTCCCAGTACATCGACTTCTTCGAAATGCTCACCGACTCGCGCTCGTCGTCCTCCTCCTCCTCCTCAGCCTCGGCCGCCGCCGCAGCAGCATCCAGCTCCTCCTCCCTCAAAATCAGCCGGTCAATACACGACTTCTCGGGCACCCGCCACACCGCACGCTGCGCCGTCGGCTTGGCCGGAGAGCCGTAACACGTCGGCACGCTAGGCGAGTCAGGCCGCGAGCAGAGCGAAAGCATTTCTGTCCTCTCAAGCATTTCGGTTGTCCGCGTGGCCGATTCAGTTTTTACGAACTGGTGGTCTATTTCTAGAAATAGCCAGTGGTGTAACTTTTAGAACATACTAAAACGGGAACATGAACTGTGATAAAAAAGGAATAATGGCAAGTACCCCGAAATAGTCACATATATAGAGATTTGGCGGGAAACGCCCAGCAGAGCTCTCGCGCGAAAAATTGTTCGGCACTACCTCGATGCTCGGGGCACTCCCAGCCTTGTTGCGCGCAGCCTGGGACTCGCTTCCAGGCGTCGGGCTGCCCACGCCCACCGACGCGGGCTCCGGTCGCTTCGTCTCGCTCGACCCGCAGACCACCGATATGGGTGTTACCCCTGCCGCCGCTCGACCAGTGACCATTGAATCCCCACCGGCGCCGCGCGTGCTATTCGCCCCTGGCGGAGCGTCGCAGCGAGCCACTGACAAGCAGGCGCTCGCGGCACGGAAGCAGCCCGCCGAGCGGAAGCGCCAGCGATCGCCCGCTGCAAAGCCTTCGCCGGCGAAGCGGTCCGCAGCGCGTTCCAAGGGGTCGTCTGTGCCCCAGGCGGACACGTCGGCGGCTCGTACCCGTCAGCCTTGCGTCTCACGCATTGAGGCTCAGCCCGCTGCAGTGGCATCGGCTGCCGTGGCCGGCGCACCGCGGGCACCGTCCGAGCCGCAGATAGCTCCATCCTCACGCCGCGGAGGCGCGACCGCGGCGGCCTCGCTCCCTCGTCGCTCGGCGTCGCGCTCGGCCTCGGCGCCGAGCCGGACCGACGCGCCAACCGCTGCGCCGCAGCAGAGCGCCATTGCGAAGAAGAGGCGTCCTCCGCCGCTGGCGAGGCCGGCTCGTGGGCGCTCTGCAGCCCCCGCCCTGCCACCGCAGGCGACTCCGGCCGAAAAGGAGTCTGGTGCCGCGGGTTCCTCCTCGAGCGTCTGCTCCTCCAAGGCCTCCGCCGCCCTGGTGACCGAGCCGAGTTCTGCCGCCGCGGTGCCGGTGGCCCCTCGCCGCGCCCCCCGTGCTGGCGCCGCGTCCTCCGCCGACAGAGTCGTGTCCTCCGTAAATAGAGCGCCGGACACGCCGCACGCTGACGTGGCGGCCGAGGCGGTTGCGCCCGACGGCGCAAGCACGGCCGGCGAGGTTCCGTCGGTTCCGTCCGTCTCGGGTCCGTCGGTTCCGTTCGTTTCGGGCGCGTCTTCCGCCGAGCCCCCCGGCGGCATCTCGCCTCCCTTGCCCTCCTCTCCCTCGTCCGCCGCGCCGCCCTCCTCCTCACCCGAGTCGGCCTCCGAGCACCACGAGCCCCATCGCCAGGCCCCCGCTCCCCACCAGGTCTCTTCACACCAGTCCGGTTCCTCCCAGTCCTCCTCTCCCCAGTCCGCTCCCCCCACGTCCTCGCCCCCGTCCGCTTCCCCCCAGTCCTCTTCACAGTCCTCTTCACACCTACGCGCGCCCGACGCGGTGATGCGCGCGCTCGCGAGGCGTGGCGTGGCGCGCAACGGCCCCGCCGCCACGCCGGGCGCCGCGGAGCTAGCGAGGTGCGGCGCGCTTCCGTCCGGCCAATTCTCGCGCGGCGCTGTTTCATCGGGCCGACCCTCGCGCGGCGAGCTCGCTGCGGCGGGCGCCGCAGTGCGGCTCCGTGCCGCTGCGGCGGCGGCGGTGGCCCCGCGCCCCGCGGCGCTGAATGGGTCGGCTCCGCTCGGCGCTGCTCCGGCGAGCGGCGCGGAGGAGGAGGAGGAGGAGGAGGTGCTTGTGCTGGAGGGGGAGTACGCGGCGTTGGAGGAGGAGGCTTCCGGGGAGGAGGAGGCTGCCTGCCCCCCAGCGGAGGACGCGGCTGCGCCTGCGGCCGAGGCGGCGGCGGAGGAGGAGGAAGGGGAGGGCGGCTCGTCTGGGGCGTCGGCTGCGGCGTCGGCGGCCCCTGCGCCGTCTGGGGCCGCCCCCGCCGCTCTGCCGTCGGAAGAGGCGCCGACGATCCACGCGCGCGAGGGCCTCTGCGAAGGACCCGACGCCCCCCAGACGCTCCTCGCACGCCCCGACTCGCCGGCGACGCACCGCGCCCCGGAGGCCGCGCAGCCCGCCGCCGCGAGCCCGACGCCGAGTGGGCCGTCTGCGCCGCTCGAGCAAGAGGCCGCGCCGCCGACGGGCGTGGCGGCGCGCGGGCTGTCGCCGCCGTCGCTCCTGCTGCTCCCGAGCCCCGTGCGACGCGCGCTCGCGTCGCGTGGCCGGCCGCAGAGCCGCCCTCCGCTCTCGACGGGAGCGCCGCGACCGGGCTCCTCCGCCCACTTGTCCGCTTACGGAGCCTCCGGTCCGCCGCGCGCCTCCAGCCAGTCGCGGGGACAACTCGCCGCCGCCGGAGGCGCCGCCGTCGCCGGAGCCCGTGCCAGGGCGGGAGCGAGCGAGGCGGCGCAGCGCGTGGCTGCGGAGGCCGTGGAGGCGGCGGCGGTCGAGGCTGCAACGGCGCAGGCGGCCGCTCTGGCGGAGGCGGAGCAGAGGGCGGAGGCGGAGGCTGCTGTGGCTCAGTCCAACGCGGAGGCCGAAGCGGCGGCCGCGCAGGCGACGGCGGACGCGGAGGCGATTACGGCAAGGGCTGTAGTCGAAGCCACGGCTAAAGCCCAGACGCAAGCTGCTGCCCTCGCGGCGAAGGCTGTTGCTGAGGCCGCCGCTGCTTCGGCCGAGATCGAGGCGAAGCAACAGGCCGAAACGGCGGCCGCGCAGGCGATGGCGGCGGCGGAGGCTGCGGCTATTACTGCAAGGGCCGCAACAGAGGCCGAGGCTCGGGCCAATGCCCAAGCTGATGCCGCCGTGGCGAAGGCTGTTGCTGAGTCCGCCGCTGCTACGGCCAGGGCCGAGGCGAAGCAAGAGGCCGAGGCGGCGGCGGCCCTCAAGGCGAAGGCGGAAGCTGCTGCTGCTCGGGCGACGGCGGAGGCGGAAGCGGCCGCTGCTTCCCGAGCCGAGGCGGAAGCCAAGGCTGCCCACGCCAAGGCGGCGGAGGCCGAAGCCGCGTCCGCCGCGGAGGAGGTTCGTGCCGCAGCTGAGGCCGCAGCTGTCGAGGCTTGCGCGGAGGAGTCCGCGGGGGAGGAGGCCGCCGCCATCGACACGCCCGCCGGCGCCGGTGGCCTGCCCCCTGCACCCGACGCGTCGGCGCGCGCACCCGTCGCGGACGCCGCGGACCTGGCGCCGGGAGCCGCTCCCCACGCGTCCGACGCTCCGTCCTCTTCACAGTCGTCCGATGCGACCTCCTCCTCGGCCGCGGCTCCGGCGCCCGCCAAACGCAAGCGCAGTGTGAGCTGGCCGTGTGACAAGTTCCTCTGCAGCGTGCGCCTCTACGTTCCCGACCAGGCCGAGCACGACGGCGCCGCCGCCGCCCAGAGGCCGCGCCAGCGCAATGCCGAGGGGGGCGCCTCTCCGCCCAAGCGCGCGTGCCCCGCCAACGCCTCCTCCGCCATCGGCTCGCCACCGCTCCGCCGCAACGTTCCGCCCGCCAAGCGCTCGGCCAGCCCAGAGGTGAGCAGCGCCAGCCCCTCGCTCTTCGGCGCGGAGGCGGCCGGCGACTCGCCGCCGGAGGACGAGTCGCCCGACAAAGTCACCTCGTCGCTCCAGCTGCAGGCGGCCATGCAGAGCCGCTGGCAGAACCGCGGCGCGGCGCCGCGCCAGTCGCCCCACCTCGCACCCAAGCCCAGCCCGGCCCACGCCACCTCGATCGGCGCCTCGCGCTTCCTGCCCGCTGCGGGGCGCCGCGTCAAAGGCCTGCCCACGCGGCTGGCGCCCATCCTGGCGTCGTCGGCCGCCGGCTCGCCACCCAGCCGCGCCAGCCGGGGCCAGCTGCTGGTGGGGCAGCGAGCAGGCGCGGCGACGCAGGGGAACTGAGGCGCAGGGGCATGCGTCCCGAGATTATTGTAGTGAAGTGGTCAGGCATCTCAGCGTTTTGCGTTCACCTTTGATTCAGTGTGCTTACTCTTCTCGCTCTCTTTCAGCCGTCTGTTGTGTTCTCTTAGTGTCGAGGTGTGTGCGTGTGGCTGGTGGGGCTACATGCTTTGGGGAACGGGTTAGTTCGCCCAGTTAGCTCATGTGCCCTGAATCTGTGTTGGTGGCACTGCAGACTGTGGCTGCGCTGTGGCTGTGACTGTGGCCCCCGATTTCGCTCCCATCTTCTCCTGACTTTTGACCATCGCCATCCCTGTCCCTGATCCTGATCCTGATCAGCCCTGCGTCTACTACTACTAGGCCTTCCTCGCCCCCCGTTAAACTTATAAAATTGTGCTAATGTGCTCAGTGAGCTCAGTAGCTCAGTGTCAGTATTGTGAGCAGCAGGCCGCGTACAACGCGCCGCGCTACACACATATATATCCCGATATATCAGGCGATGGATTCTAGTACCACTCATCACAGCTGACCTTTTCAGATGAGTGGTACTGTCCCCAGACGATGCACCCAGAGGACGTGGGTTCGACTCCCGGTCTGTCACATTCCCTCCGCTGGGTTTTGACATGGTAGCGGCACCTTGGATCGATACATTCAGGTGAACCGGGTGCGAGCCCGGGAGTATGCGGGAGTCGTCGAGCATACGAGCATGGGACCATGGATGATCCAGCACCTGGTCCACCAGGACCGTTGATAGGAGGTGCACGTATCGGGATCATTCATGGGGACATCCATCGGGAGGGTGTGTTGTGAGCAGCAGGCCGCGTACGACGCGCCGCGCTCCACATATATTATAATATATATATCCCGATATATCAGTATCAGGCGATGGATTCCAGTACCACTCATCACAGCTGACCTTTTCAGATGAGTGGTACTGTCCCCAGACGATGCACCCAGAGGACGTGGGTTCGTCTCCCGGTCTGTCACATTCCCACCGCCGGGTTTTCAGTCAGTGTAAGCAGTTACAGTTACAGTTATATACAGATACAGAGTTGCAGTTGCTTCACACAAGTCACAGTGGCGCACTAGGGGCTGACAGTGCTCACAACAAAAGCAAGCGACGCGAACGCGAGCGACGAGGGATAATATTATATGTATATATAATAATGATATTACATATATATAATATAATTTAATATATATATATATACATATATATATACGACGAACAGTAGCGTACTATATATATTATATATGTGTAATATATATATATAATATAGCTATAGCTATAGCTAATAGCAATAGCTATAGCAATAGCAGCTATAGCTATAGCTATAGCAGGAGTTGTTAGGAGAAGGGGCGAGATATTGGATACAGTCTCTGTACATTAACACTAATACAGTCCAGCGCAGTCCAGTCCGTGTCTGTGTCTGTGGTCTGTGATCTGTGTCTGTGTTATTCATTATTCCGTTATTCGTATTATTCGTGTCCGTGTCGTATATATACATACATCAATCATACATCATCGTACAATTTTAAGACGTGTTTAAGACGACGACTCCGAAGACGTATTTGTACATAGACATACACTTTGCACTTATTTTGCTTTATTTGTATACTTTCTATATAATTTTCACTATTCATATATTATTATTAAAATTTGTATTATTAAACTTAGCATTATGCATTATGCATTATGTGATATAAACATAAGTATGCCATAAGTATGAAAAAGTCTTTAAGATGTCTTCCGTCTCCCTCCGCCGCCAATTTAAAATTTATTTAAAAAATAACCTAAATGCGCGGTATGCGGTATCGCAACGCACTGTGTATGCGTGCTCTCTGCTCTCTGCTCGGCCCTTGCGCGCGTCAACACCCCGAGTACCCGACAGGCTCAGCCGGCAGCCCAACAGGCCCCCCTCCATCCTCAAGCCGTTCAGGCCCACCCCGGCGCACCGACACGCGAGCCCCTGCTCCCCGCCCGCGGCATAGCGTAGGCCGCTGCTGTGTAGGTGTAGGGCGCGAGGCGCTCCCGCTCCGCATCGGCGATGAGCGCAACGCTGCGCGAGGCGAGCCCGCCCTGGCGCGAGCTCGCCGACACAGGCCTCGGCCGCGCGCGGTCGGTGGGGTAGCCCCCTCCGCCAAGGTAGCTGTCGGCTATGGCACTGGCGCCAAGGTAGCTTCCGACGAGGTGGCTCGGCTGCGGAGCGGGAGGCCGGAGAACGGACTCCTTGCTCCAGGCAGACTCGTACGCTGCCGGCGGCGGCGGCCCACCGCCCATCGCGCGCGCCTCGGCCCGCGCCACCTCCACGTGCGAGACGCCGCGCGAGTCCGTCGGCGCGCCCGACCGGGGACGCTGCGCCGCGCCGCTGCGGTAGGCGGACGAAAGGCTCTGCGCCGCCGACCAGGGCCGCGGCTGCGCCGCCCGCGCGGGCTCGCGCGGCGGGTGGCGAGCGGAGACCGCGCCGAGCGCCGAGCCGCCGATGGTGGCTGTCCCCGCGCCGCGCAGCCGGTCGAGCTGCTCGCGCGAGGCGTTCGGCAGCAGCCTGCCGCCGCCGAGCGCCGCAGCGAGCGCCGCGGCCATCGTGGCGCCCTCGACACCCGCCGAGACGCGCTGCTTGCTGGTCCGCTGTGCCGCGCCCCCCTCGTCGGTTTGGTCTCCGTCGGACTCTCCGGAGTAATCCCCATCGCCGGACGTCTCCTCGTCCGTCGCCGCCCCGGCCGCCCGCGCCGCCGCCGCAGCACCGCGCCGGCCACCCGCGCGCGCTTCGCCGCGCTCCTCCGGGAGGCTGGCGCCATAGGGCTGGTGGTTGGGCATCGGGTTGGATCGGATCCCCGGCTGCAGCGCGAAGTCGCCCGCGAGGCCGGCGAGCAAGGGCACCTCCGCGTCACCACGCTCCATGGCCGCGCGCATCGGCGCCAGCAGGGCCTGGTCCTGCGCCAGGGCCGAGCGCACCGCCCGCTCCACCCGCGACTGCGGCGCCGCGCCAGCGCCATCAACAGCGCCACAGGCGCGCCCGCCCACATCACCTTCCGCTGCGGAGGCCAAGTCGGTCGCTGCCGCCGCCGCGCGCGAGGCTCGGCTTGCGGAGGTTCTCTGGGCGAGTCCGCTCGCGGTGGCGCCACTTTGCGCTGCGCCGCTCGCTGCCACGCCGGCCCTGGCCGTTCTGGCGCGCGCCTCGAGCTCGCGCACGAGCACGGCGTTGCTCGGCCGCGGGTGGGCGAAGAGCGGCAGGTAGCCCGCCCCGTCCGCCGTGGGAAAGACGCGCCGCCAGCCGCCCGCCCGCTGCTCCTCCTCGTCCATCTCGCGAACCGCCCGCTTGGACGCCTCCTCCCTCGGCGTTCTCCCCAGCGCCGCGCTCCCGGGCCGCGCGCTGCCGCTTCCGCTGGGCCCCAGGCCGGCGCGTACGGCCGTGGGCTCGCCGCGCGTAAGCCGCTCAAGCCTGACGGAGCGCTCGAGCTTCTCCCGCGCGCGCGTAACTGCGCGGTCGTAGGGCCGGACGCCCACCAGCGTGAAGAGGTCGGCGAGCATGCAGCTCTTGATCTTGAGATCGAGCGGCGCGTCGGCGGAGAGGGCGGGCGAGAGGTTCACCTCGAGCAGCCACGGCTTGAGCGCCTCGTCGATGAGCACGTCGAACCCGAGCATCTCGAAGCAGGCGCCCTTTTGCGCGCCGGCCGAGAGGAGGCGGCGGTGCGCGGCCACCACGGACGGCTCGACGCCGATGAGCGCCTTGAGAATCAAGTCGTCTATGCGCGCCCAGAGCGTCGGAACCTGTTGAGTCGGAGAGGGGGCGCACGAGGGAGGTTTGGCGGTGGTGAGCTGGCATGGGGAGGGGGCGAGTGGCGCTGCTGCTGCGCCGGGGTTGGAGACGAGGGTGGAGGAACCAGAACTGCGTCAGGGATGGAGGCACTCACGTCGACGCCGTTCCTGGCGAGGCACCGCTTGAGGGCCGAGACGCTCCACTTGTTGCCGTGGTCGTCCGCCGCCGCGTCCACGTTCTGTGCGAACGAGGCGCTCTTCTTCTGTATGGAGTAGTTGGTCAGGTGGATGAAGTGGTTGCCCATCGACCCCGCCGAGTCAGGCGGCTGATAGCGCTCGGTCGAGAAGCGCGCGAGGCCCTCGTCGAAGACGTACGCCTTGAGCGGGTCGAAGGAGGTGACTGCCACGTAGAGCCGGATGTCAAACTTGTACCCGTCGACCAGCAGCGGCCGCGCGACGTACTTGCTCACGACCACGTCCTCGGCCACCGGCAGCTGGTGCGGCTGCGACACGAGCGAGATGCCGCGCCCGCGCGACGAGGCGATGGGCTTGACGATCCAGGCGGAGCGCTCGCGCGCCATCGCGGCGAAGAGCGCGTCCGCCTCCGCGGGCAGCACGAACGTCGTCGGCAGGTACTCGTACGCGGATGAGCCGCATCGCTCGCGCAACGCGCCTAACGTGCGCACGAGATAGTCCTTCCGCGTCAGCTCGACGGTGCGCGGGAAGTGGTTCACCTTCTGGTGTGCGTTGAGTGAGAGGAGCAGGTCCGCCTTCACATGTCCGCCGCACCAGAGAATGTTGGCCGCCGCCGGCGACGTGGCGGGAGCAAAGCCGTGGTCCTCGAGCAACCTCTTGAGTACGAGCGTTTCGGATCGAAAGAAGTAGTACTGCAGCCGGTACGGCGTGCTGACTGCCGCGCGCGACGTCTCTGTCTCCCACAGCTCCTCGAGGCTGAAGCGCTGCGGGCGAAAGACGAGAGGCGCGCGCAGGCCGCCAAACGCGGAGCCAGGCGACATCTCGCCTGGAGCCAGCGTGGCAACCGATGTAATGGCCGGCGACTGCTGATGCAGCAGCAGCAGCGACTGCTCCAATAGCTGCGGCCGCACACTTCTCGTCGCCCCGTCGCCTCTTCTGGAGCTGAACGGCGAGTCGGCCTGCATCGCCAAAGGCTGTGGCCGCTCAATCGCCCCGTCACCTCTCCTGCAGCTCAACGGCGAGGCCTCCTCGGCCTGCATCGAGCCGCCGACTCTGAAAAATGGCGCTGCTGGGCCGCTGCTAACGGCTTTTTTACGACGGAAATAGAACACTTTTCACACTGAATCATGTGTCCTGCTGTGTGCGTGTGATGAACTGTGAACTGTCGCTGGCGGCCCCTTGTGGGCTCTCTGGATGCTGTTGCTGATGACGCGACTCTTCATGTCTTATGGACATGAGCGGCTAAACCCCAAAACGGGGGAGAAACTATGCGCGGTGTCCTCAGTTGCGCTGAGGTCCCCTGCGCCCTGTCCTCTAAGAGTCAGATGTGTGGACGGAAGTCGGGATGGCGGGTGGGTGAGACTTCCGGAATGGTGGTCG
>Ga0335398_10007917_pt1 | contig 12788 bp, 7 predicted proteins | sample BON03_FD_205742 | JGI IMG/M metagenome (GOLD analysis project Ga0335398, IMG submission 205742) | Freshwater microbial communities from Lake Bonney liftoff mats and glacier meltwater in Antarctica - BON-03 (spades assembly) (version 2) | ecosystem: Environmental > Aquatic > Freshwater > Ice >...
CTCATTGTATTCGTACCTACAGAAATCATTGTTTCCGTTTTTCTTTGTCGCTCACCACATTTTAGTTTCCTGATAATGCAGCACAAAGTGGTTTAATGACTACTCCTGAAAATCATCATTGAGAGACCTACTCTCATCTGTTTTAAAGCATTGATAATCGGACTGATTATCATTCAAGTCACACACGGTTTCGGGCTTGGCGAAGGTGGCGATTTTCACCACAAATGTTGATGCGGAGAACCAATGTTTGATTAACCACAAAACTGTCTGCGGAGAACGGAACCGCCACTTTTGCCAAACCCGTGTTATAGCCAGTGGTTCTTGTCGTCCGTCCTTGTAAACCATTGTCAGTATTGAGTTTCTGTGTCATTGAGTGTCGGCTGTGCGTTGCGTTTTTTATTTTTTTGAAACGTTGGAAATTTTTTAAAAACAATTTTTCTTTTGGGTCGGCTTTGCAAGCTCTATTAAAAACTTTGGTCGTGCGTTGGCTTGTGCGGTTTTTAATTGTGCTTGCAAAATGCGTGGGCTATTTGTTAGTATGTCCATTCTCCGTGGCTTACTGGTAAACGATTTAATTCTTCTTTATAAAACTTCCATTGTGGCATATACTTTTCCATCAAGGTCAGAAAACGGTCATTGTGATATCGTTCCAACAGATGTATCATTTCGTGAACGATGATGTATTCCAAACAATGGATTGGCTTTTTTGCCAATTCTAAATTTATCCAAATTCTTTTTTTCTCAATGTTGCAAGTACCCCATTTGGTTTTCATTTGCTTTACTTGCCAGTCGTCAACCGTTACGCCAATTTGTTTTTCCCATTTGTCTATGATTGGCTGAATGAGTTTTTTTAATTCTGTCCGATACCATTCATTTATGATAGTTTGTCGCTGTTCAGTTGTACTGTCTGGTCGCACAAAGAGGTCAATATATGTTTTGGTTTTGAAAACTACTTTTGCTGGTGCTTCTTGTACAATTATTCGAAGCAAGTAACGTTTGCCTATGAAATAATGGCTTTCACGTTCTTTAAATTGTCGTGGTGGTTGGCGGTCTTGTGCAAGAAAATTCCGTTGGTGTTTTCTTATCCAAGAAATTTTGGAAATTGCAAAAAGTCTCACTGCTTCGTCATCAATACGCAATGGTGCAGCAATACGAACTCTGCCCGTTGGCGGATATACTGCCAAGTGCATATTCTTGATGTCTTTGCGAACAACATCAATAGAAAGTTGAGAAGTGATATTTAGAATTTTTACTTCTTCCATTACTTACTTGTATTCCTTTTGCTGTTTAATGATTTCAAAAATCGGATCTAATTTTTCAGGCTTTTTATATTCTTCCAGTACCGGCTTAACAACTGTAATTTTCAACAATCTTTCTTTTCTTGAATTGCCTTCCCAATCATCGTGTTTGCCATAGATTACGGCACTATCCATTGCTATTGTTAAGGGTTCGTCTTTTTCTAAGTTGTCGTATAATGCTCGTTTTGCTTGGGTGTTGATGCTCGAAGGATATTCGTTACTTGTTTCGGGCTTCTTTACTTTTACTGCCAACTTAACTATCTCCTCTAAATAGGTTGAATATTCTGCTGCCTCTTCATTGCGCAACTTGATTAACTCATCCAGCAACACACTCATTTTTTCGTAGTAAATCGGGTTGGTCGGACTTTCTTCAATGATAACTTTTCGCAAGTTGTTTTCAATGGTTTCTGCCATTGCCTCTTTATTTTTCTTGATGTTGTTAGGCAATTTGTCCAATGCACCTTTGCCGTCTTTAACAAGTAATTCCACCAGACTAAAATCATCAAAGGCTGAAACTTTTTCACTTTCTTCTGCTGCAATGTAGCTATCGATCAAATGGCGCATTGCGGGTTCGTATTGTTTTAAATCAACCCAATCGCCACTGGCCAATTGAGTTTCTTTGCGAACACTTTCAAAATGCTTCAAATCATTTTTAATATTTTCAATTTCGTTTGGTTTATAACCTGCTTCCTCCATTTCATCGGCAATGTTGGCATAGGCACGAATTAATGAAATAACTGCTTTGTACAATGCTACTCGTTTGGGTTCGCTGTCTTTTAAATCTTCTTTCAACTGTGGGTTACCACAGAAATATGCAATGTATTGTTGTGTGCCTTTGGGCGGTGCAACAGGTTCGCATAAGGCTTTGATGGTCTCTAAAGCATCATCCAAACGTTCTTTGCCTTTTGCCAAACGGTCGCTTAACAAACCTTCTACATCCGATTTGTCATAATCTTCAAATGCTTTGGATGTAAAATCTTTATATGCGTTTTCTAAACTGCCGAATAAATCTTTGTAGTCAATAATATAACCATAATCTTTATCGTCTCCATCCAAACGGTTTACTCGACAAATTGCCTGAAACAAACCGTGGTCTCTCATACTTTTATCAATGTAAAGAAAGGTTGCACTTGGTGCATCAAAACCTGTAAGTAGTTTATCCACCACAATCAACAATTTCATTTGTGCCGGTTCGTCAATGAAACGTTTTTTTGCTTCGTCTTCAAAATCTTCTGAAGTTTTGCCATTAAGCATTTTTTGATAGATTTCATACTGCATTAATTTTTCAGTATGACCTTCTCCTTCACCTTTTATATCTGCATAACTTGGGGCAAATGAAGTAACAATAGCACATTTTTTAAAACCTGCTTCTTGAAACAATTGATAATATCTACAAGCATTATAAATACTGCCTGACACCAAAATTGCGTTGCCTCTGCCGTTTTGTAAACGTTCACGGGTTTCCATATCCAACAAAATATCTGCAACAATTTTTTGTAAGCGTCCAACCGAACTGAACACTTTTTTCATTGTTCCCCATTTCTGTTTGAGTTCGGTTTTGGCAAAGTCGGTTAAACCTTTTGTTTTGCTATCAAACCAAGCATCAATCTTATCTAACGAAGTTATTTTTTGTTCTATGTCTCTCGCTTCATATCGCAAATCCAATACAACTCCATCTTTTACGGCTTCGTCAAATTTGTAGGTGTGTATGTATTTGCCAAAAATTTCAATGCTTCTTTTTTTATCGGCTTGCATGATGGGAGTTCCTGTGAAACCGATAAACAAGGCTTTTTCACCCAAAAGTTGTCGCATTGCTTTGTTCAAATCTCCGCTTTGTGTTCGGTGACATTCATCTACAAATACATAAAAGTCGCCTTTGGGTTTAAAGTCTTTGGGCAAAGCGTTTTTTAGTTCTTCCAAATAACTGTCGTAATCGGCTTCTTCTTTGTTACCAAATTTGTGAATGAGAGAACACATCAACCAAGGTGTGGTTGCATTAAGTTTTTCAATTAAATCGGCTCCGCTTTTTGTTCTTACAATGTGTTCGTCAACGCCTTTAAAAACTTTCTCAATTTGTTTGTCTAGTTCATCACGGTCGGTAATGATAAGCACTCTTGCCTTGGGGTTGTATTCTCGTATCCATTTGGTGAGCCATACCATTGTTAGGCTTTTGCCGCTGCCTTGTGTATGCCAAATAATACCGCCCTCCTTATTACGAATATGTTCTTGTGCTGCTTTTAAACCAAAGTATTGATTGGGTCTGCAAAATTTCTTTTGTCCACGGTCAAACACTACAAAGTCGTGCAATATTTCCAGCAATCGTTCCTTGCCAAGCATTTCAATAATATGCTTATCCAACAAATTATCGGCTTTATTGGCTTGCTCTCTTATTGGTCTTGTAAGTTCTAAGAGGTACGTATCGTTTGGGTTAAATTCTTCGCTTGCTTCTTTCCATTTCAAATAATATTTTTCAGTTGTGTCAATTGCTGCATATCGCAAACCTTCTACATCTTGCCCAGCAATTACTAATTGAATGGTGGTGTAAAATGGTTTGATGAAAAGATGTTTTTGATTGTCGTTGTTTTGGCGAATGCCTTCTGAAACGGAAACCGTGCTTCGCTTTAATTCAAATACACAAACTGCAATGCCGTTGATGTAAATAACAATATCGGGGCGTTTGTTGTGTTGCCCTTTTATGGTTACTTCTTCGGCAATAGCAAAATCATTTTCCTGCGGAGTTGCCCAATCAATTAAATGAACGGTGGTTTTGTTTTGCCCTGCTTCTTCTTTTACATTGATGCCATAGCGAAGGGCTGCATATACATTTTTGTTGGCTTGATATAAATCATCGTTGGTATTGATAGTTACTATCTTCTTAAACTCAAACAGGGCTTTGCTGATGAGTGAAGGACTGTGTCCTTTTTTGGTTAAATATGCCGTGAGCAAAGCTTCATCTACATTGCTATTTTCTTCTTCTTTTTCCAAATTACCCAAATAGCGATAGTGCAATTGCTGCTGAAACAATTGTACAATGCGGTTTTGGGTGGCTCGTTCTATTTGTCCTACTTTGCTCATATTCCTAATTTGAGTAAATACGTGTTATCATTCTAAAGAGCAATTCTTGTCTTTCATTAATTGCTTCTCTAGTCAACAAACCTTCATCATCTGGCTCATAAGCTTTAAATAATTGCTTAATGTCGTCAGAACAATTGTTCAATGATGCTGGATTGATTGAATTTGTTAAAATTCTATTCCATATAAAACCACTGTTCTGATATGATTTATATTTATTTTTGTAAACCCAATTACTTGTTCTAATATTCTCGTTGCCCTTCATCAAAATCACAGCACCAAGTCTATTCCTTTCGTCAATGAATAGTTTTTCATCAAACTCTCCATTGCTGTCTGTAAACTGCTCCCTTATTTTGTCATTGTTAGAAAACATATGTTCTATATGAAAACCGTGGGTTGGTCTGTTTCCGCTGTGCGTAATGAAATGCAAACTTTCTTGCTTCGAAAATGACTGTTCATTTAATAGGTCTGCCAAAAATCTATCCACACGTGATAAAACATACTTAGAAAAACGACCATCAATTTTTGTTTTTTCAAAGTACTTGTATTGGAAAATGTCATTAAACTCGGTTATCGGGAAACCTTGTTCAGTGAAATACGGAACTATAATACTATCAAAAGCATCATTTAAACTGGCTAACGGTTTATTTCTTATCGACTTACTCAAATCGTAATAAAGTTTCTGCCTGTCGTTATTATCACCTGCTCCTATAAGACTTGAAATTGTAAAGAACTGGTCGAACTTTTTAGCAACTAAATTTACTTTTGCTTCGTGTTCAGGGTCATTTAGCGATAAAGCAGAAAGAATTAAAAGGAATTGCTGTCCTTGTTCATTTGCATAGTTAGAAGCAATAAAAAGATTTGTTCCATCTTTGGCGTATGCTGAAATTTCTAAATACAATTTGTAGTAATAGACAAAATCTTTTTTAATAAATTTTTCAATTTTACTTGGATTACTTCTGTCCAAATCTTTAATAATTTTATCATTGCTTAGTAAGTTTCGGTGGTACTTATTAGCAAATTGCTGATATTGAAATGCTGTATCTGCATACTTTGCTCTAAAATAAGTTCTAAAAAAATCATCTACACTTTTATAATTTTCGTCAATACTGAAAAATGTTTTTAATCCTTTATTCCAAATTGTGTTGCACTCTTCCTTTACATTTGTGTCCAATACGCCTAACAACATTCCTTTTAAAACTTCGTGCGGTTCAAGTTCTTTGCCTCTGTCGTTGGCGGTTTCAAAAATCATTGCCACATCTTCTTTGTGCTTAATTACCTGTTCTATAATCAATACTTTTTGAAGCAGATTGTACACGTAATAATTGTATTTTTCTGCATTGAACACATTGTTCTTGTCGAAGAAATAGCCATCAAAGTATTTGGAAATGATTTGGTAATTATCTCTCAGGTTTAGTTGAGTAATGTTGGTGATGTCTGTATCGTTTATGGTTTCAATTTCAAATATCTTTCTAATAATGGTGTTTCTATCGGGGTTGGATATTTTGAAATGTTTTACACTTGCCATATCTTCTTCATAGATTTTTTCACCAATGAATTTCTTTACATTCAAGACTGCCGTACCTTTATCAACCCCAATATGGTAGAGCTTAATAAGCAACAACAAAATTGTGGTTAAACGCTGCTGACCATCTACAATATAAATATTGCCACTTTGCTCATTGAGCATTATGGTATTAAGAAAATAGGGTTTAAAATTTTCTTCAACATCTTTCAAAATATTGGGCAGTTCGGCAGATTGATTCCGTTTGTTGAATTTGATGTTGTTCTCAAACCGAAGTTCAATGTCAATCAATAATTGGGTAACGATTTTGTATTCTTTATCATCACTCCAACGATAATCACGCTGGTAAACATCTAAGCTATACGGCTTAGGTTTCCCAAAAATGTAATTGATGTCTCTTTCTTCTACTTCGATTAGTCTTGCCATATTTTTGATTATATAAGTCTTATTTTACCCGTTAATAAATTTTGCATCATCCCCAATTTTACCTTTTTGTATTTCTCCAATTTGGTTTCTAAGGCGGTTATTTCCTTGTCCATATCGGAAAAGATAGTGGCGATGCGGGCTTGTTCTTCTTTTGATTTTGGTATAGGGATTTCCAATTCTATAACTTGTTTTGAATTAACACTATCGAATGTTGAACCCGTTGAAAGCTTCGCCCAAGATTTTTCAAAATAAATTAGATAGTGATACAAATACTCATTGTCAAAAGAAATAGAGCAAACGCCTCTACCCAAACAGCAATCAAATGTTGCTTTTGAAATTTCACCAACAGGTGCTCTTACTGACATAATTATATCGCCAACTTTCCCTTTTTTTGTAATCATCGAAGTATAAAAACGGATTATAGTTTTTCGATTTTCAACATCAGCATTTCCTTGAACAAGAGGCAAGCCAATTTCCTCTGAATTATAGAATTGGGATAAAGGCGACTGTCCCATATTTACAAATGCAACCTCCCCCAACTTCTTCACTTCCCAACCCTCTTTCGGTTGCAGCAATTTTTGCATTGCCCCTTGTTTGATGTTGCGTTTTTTGGCAATGAGTTTTTCTAAACTGCTTATCAAGGCATCGGCATCGGATAGGGCGGTTGCTATTAGAGTTTGTTCGGTGAGAGTTGGAAGAATAAAATTAAATGTTACAAAATCTTTCTGATATAAGTGATTTATGGTAGAGCCAGCTGTAATTTTTGCTAAAAAATTATCAAAATAGAAAGACATTAATAGGTAATAGAAAAACTTATTGTCAATATTTTCTCTTTTCGGTCTAAGAACAAAAACACCACTATTTAACGTTGTTGGATTTGGCAACCTATCAATGAAAGCAACTTTGCCAATTGTTCCATCTTTTGTTACTAATACATCCTGAACTTTCAACTGTATATTTTTATCCTGAACGTACCTAATTTTTTCAACATAAACACAGTTATCCCAATCTATATAACCATGTTTGAAATCTGTTCCAGTTACTAAGCTATAATCACCTGAATCTAAGTATTCTGATGTAGTCAAACCTTGCCACCCAATTCTAGCTTTAAGCGTGAAATTATCTAATAGATTTCTAACCTCCCAATCACTTGGAATCATCCCAATATCTGTTTGTTTATATTTTTCTGCTACTAGCTCCATACAAATCCCATTTTTTGAAGGTGAGCATTTACTTTTTCTTCAAACTCGGTAACATCAGTAGTTTGTTTGGGTAGCGGAGTTTCATAGCGTTCTGCAAGTTCTTTAATGCGTTGGGTAAGGCGTTGGCTAATGCGGTCCATTTCAGTTTTTACGCTGCGTTCAATGCTTGCCATCCATTTATCGTCCACTACCAATTGTTTTATTTCGGTTTCGGTGAGTGTTTTATAGCGTTCAATTACTTTGGTGTCGAGGTCGGCAATAGCATCCTTTATTTTTTTGTTGAGTTCGGTTTGGTCGTCCAACAGTTTTAGATATAGCTCCAATATGGCTTGTTCTCCATAAACTGCTTCGGGTTCTGCTGCAATTGCCAATTTTTGTTTTTTAGTTTTAGGTTTTATTGCCAACAATTCTTTCAATCGCTTTTGCACATTGGCTTTATTTACTTTGTCCAAATCGGCAAAATAGCCATCTTCCGTATTGTGTTCTTCTTCCAGTTCGGTAAGCTGTGTGGCGATGGCTTCCTTGCTGGCTTCCAATGTTTCGATGGCTTTTTTCTCGGTTAAAAAATAGCGGTCAATAACCAAAGTTTTTGGCACCAAATCGCAATCCCAAACGGTGGCAGATTTGGTTTGTTTCATAATGCTAAGTTCTGCTTTCCAACCATCTACGGCTACCAAATAGCAATCGTCTTGCATTACATCATTCCAGTAATTCATCAAATGTTGATACACATCGTATTTGTCCATCAAGGCTTTGCCTGTGTAAGTTTTTAAAACATCTTCGGATATTTTTAAAATTGTTTGCTTGGGTTTTATGCCCCCGATAGCTATCGGGATTAATGCTTTTAAAGTTTTGGTGTTTCGTGTTTTCCAATCGGCAAATAAGGCATCCATTTCAGCACTAAAACTTACAAATTCGGGGTGCGAAAAAATTTCGTTTTTTAATTGGGTATGGTCAACGGTTAATTGAGAATAAGTTTTGCGACCATCTTTAAATAAATGTTTTCTAAGCGAAGGATAAGCCGTCCAATATTCTTGCAATGCGTCAATATCTACATTGGGAATATCGCCCAATAAATGTGCTGCAATGTCTTGAATGTCTTCTGCTTCTTGGCTGTCGATGTACCTTGGGATGTTTAGATTGAAATCGTTTTTCGGGTCGCTTATTTCTTCTACACTTACTAAGCGACTAAACTTTGGTAGCTCGGTTTGTTTGTTGAAAATATCCACAATCTTATGAATGTCTTGCTCACGCAAACGGTTTTTGTTTCCGTCTTTTATGTAGCCTTTGCTGGCATCAACCATAAAAATATGCTTGCGTTCATCAGCACCTTCTTTGTCCAATACAATAATGCAGGCAGGAATACCAGTACCGTAAAACAAGTTGGCAGGCAAGCCAATAATGCCTTTGATATAGCCACGTTCTATAAGGCTTTTGCGAATTTCGGCTTCTGCATTTCCCCGAAATAAAACACCGTGTGGCAAAATACAAGCACCTTTACCCTTGCTTTTTAAAGATTTGAGAATGTGAAGTAAAAAAGCATAATCGCCATTTTTATCGGGTGGCGTTTTGTAAGATGCTTTACCTGTTTTACTGCTTTCAACTTCATCTTTTTCAAAACGCCCAAATAAGTCATCTTGCGGATTAAATCCAGAAGCCCAATTGACCGAAGAAAATGGTGGATTGGCCACTACAAAGTCGAAGGTTTTTAAATGCCCGTTGCTGTCTTTAAAAAATGGGTCGGACAATGTACTTTGCCCTCTGTGTATTTCAATGGCTTCTTGTCCGTGCAAAATCATATTCATACGAGCAAGAGCCGCAGTTGCCACATCTTTTTCTTGTCCGTAAATAGTGCCCTTGCCATCGGCTTCGTCCAATGCTTTCAATAGCAAAGAACCCGAACCGCAGGTAGGGTCATAAAAAGTAGTTTTGTTAGTAGCATCATGAATGCTCAACACTTTTGCCATTACACGGCTAACCTCACTTGGCGTATAAAATTGTCCTTTGCTTTTACCGCTTTCGGTAGCAAAGTTTTTCATCAGGTATTCAAAAGCATCACCTAAAATATCGTCACCACCTGCTCGGTTTTTACTAAAATCGAGGGAAGGATTTTCAAAAATGGAAATCAAGTTGGTGAGCTTGTCCACCATTTCTTTGCCTTTACCCAATTTATCATCGTCAGCAAAATCGGCAACATCAATAACACCTTTTAAATCATTCGCACCAGCCAACACACCAATAATGATGTTGATTTGATTGCCGATGTCTTTATTGCCTTTCAACGCTTGCATATCTTTGAAACTACCACCTTCGGGTATTTCAATAATGGCATCAGCATCACCAGCATATTTGTCGGACACATATTTCACAAACAACAATACAAGAATATAATCTTTGTATTGGCTTGGGTCCATTCCACCTCTTAACTCGTCACAACTGGCCCAAAGGGAGCTGTATAATTCTGATTTTTTAATTGCCATTAATTCTCTTGTATTGTATACTATTTTAATCGTCTAAGTTAATATTTACCAGCTTCTTTGGCTCCATATTCTTCCTTGAAAAGTGCAGGAGCCACCATTTCCAACAATGGTGGTGCTTTCCACAAACCTTGCTTATGGAAATACTTATCAATAAACATTGAAAATGGAATGAGTTTCGACATTCGCATTTGATTGTATTCCTCTGAATACTTGTCACATTCTTCTTGAGTTTTAAAGTTTTGCTTTTTCTGTTTCTCAATTTTTTTATTTTCGTGAAAAAGAGTCAGCATCTCATGTAGCGGAATTCCATTGGCTAAGCCCACTTGATTGTAAATAAGCGAATCAATGTTTACAACTGATAAAGGTTTAACATGATGAATGAACAAACCTTCTTCTGCTAACTCCAAAAGTGCATCTTGAAACCAAAAATCAATTAGTTCATTAAATCCTGGTGTATCGTATTGGAAGTCGTGTGTAAGTAAAACGGGATAAATGAAAACCTCTTTATAGTGATAATCTATATCAGCATAAAATTCATTTTTCAGAATTCTTCGTATGCTGTTTATCAATTGTGTAACGGCTTTAGCTTTTCTTTTTCCATCAGGCAAATCTTCATAATCCAACACTCTTCCAAACTCTTGTTCATATACGTTGAAATCGAAAGACATTTTTTTATCGGCTGCAATCAGGAAGTCTTTTGATTCAACCAATAAAATGTTTTTGCCTTTTCTAACATAATAATCAGGGGCAGAGTCAATTTTCTTATCAGCTAATTCTTTACCTGTAAATCGAATGCATTTATCAGGATAAATACTCTCCATAACCTTATAGCAAAGTATTTTCTCTGAAAATTCGCCACCGTAAAAGCTTTTAATTTCTTTAATTTTACTTGCCATTGGCAAGGTTTTATTTATGTCTCTCAGAAGAAAATAAACACCTTTGAAAATCTTTTCGACAACAAAAAGATTGAAGATTATTCTAAAAACACCATCTTTTACTTTGTAGAAAGGTTTTGCTCTAACGGAAAGAAAATCGTTTTCATCAAGCTCATCATTATCTTGAATCATAAGCTTTTCAATAAAAGCACAACCTTGTTCAAATTTTGCTCCTGACTCTACAACAATGTCAGTATGTGCTTCTCTTTCACTCTTTATTGCTGGTGTTGTTAGTGGCAAAAGGCTCTTTAAATATTCTTGCCATGTTGGACAATTGAAGTGTGCTAGAAATGCCGCTAATAAATGTTGAGTCTTTTCATGTGATTCAAGGAACTGAAATAGATAAATCGCTTTAATCATTTGAGTAGTCCAAATTTGATTAATGTCATAGTTGGTTTTGTCCGAAACGGGATATTGCATACAAAACATCATCATTGGAATTTTCAATTCCTCATCACTTTCTTGTGCAGTAGGAAAAGCAATACTTTGCTGTTGTGTAAATTCAGAATTTAATACCAAATATGCTTTAAACATATTGACTTCAAACTCAGTTTGTGTTTGTGTCTCTGGTTCCTCAGGCTTGGAAAAATAGTATTCAAAAAGTTTTAAACTTGAATATGGATTAATTATTCCGATGCGAATACCTTTTTTTTCAAACGCTTTTATTCTTTCATAAATCTGATTAGCAAGTTCATTGTTTTCTTTACGAAAGAACATTCCTAAAAACTCCTTGTTATCATCTAACTTTGATTGGTGATTTTTGAAGCCTAAAAAGAAAGCTGCCGCATTTAGAATCATTTCTCTGCTACTTCCTATTAAATACTGTTCTATAGTTAACCTTTTTTCCTCTGGAAAAGCAACTTCAAATTCAAGTATTTGCTTCATAGATACCGCATTGCCTATATTGGTTTTACCACTCATAACAAGATGCGGTTTAAAGAGCGGTGGCTAAAAAGTGGCTCTTTTGGTTTTGCCGAAGGGTTGGCTTTGTGTGTCGGGGCAAAACCAAATGTGCCACTTGTGCGGCTGGCTAAAATTGTTTTTAAAAAAGTGCGGTGGGGGAAAAAATACAAAACATCGGGTCGGCTTGAGTGTCGGATTACTCGCTGTCCCGTTGAAATATGGTCTGTGTGTTTTTGGTCACCTGTCAAAATGGTTGTCTTTGTTTTACTGTTTAAAATTTCGGTCGGTCGTTGTCGTTGGAACGGTCGTCCTACCATTGGCTATAATCGGGTCACGCAGGGGAATTTCACCCCCACGTTCCCACGGAACCGTGCGTGAAAGTCTCCCTTCACACGGCTCTTCATGTTAATAAACCACATTGAAATTAGTTAATTTCATGGATATACCAATAATCAATATCTGCTTATTGGCTGTGATTTTGTTTCATAATAATCAATCATCCCTTTTTATCGGTTGTAAATTGTTTTGAAACCTAACATGCCTAGCCCTTCGCTCTTTCCGCCTTTCAGCGGACTTCTTCACTACTACGGCTAAGTCTGCCCCCTATATCTCAAGCACATCCTTTCTTGTCTGCTTCCTCTCTCGATTTTACAGAACGTTATAGAGTTCACTTGTTCCTTAAAACAGCCTGAATACATGTCCTGCCTCCCGATAGATATAAACTTGCATCAACGATTCGAACATACCAGCTATCGGGATTAACCCCGGATGTCACGTGCCCAGTAATCAGGTATCCGGCTCGCCCTGTCGTAGGTACAAACGTAACCACCTACTTTTGACATCTTTTATTGCTCTTACGAGGCTTCATCATTGGTTCACTGTAGTTTATCCTGAGCGAAGTCGAAGGGTTCAGCTCATTGTATTCGTACCTACAGAAATCATTGTTT
>Ga0335398_10007918_pt1 | contig 12788 bp, 11 predicted proteins | sample BON03_FD_205742 | JGI IMG/M metagenome (GOLD analysis project Ga0335398, IMG submission 205742) | Freshwater microbial communities from Lake Bonney liftoff mats and glacier meltwater in Antarctica - BON-03 (spades assembly) (version 2) | ecosystem: Environmental > Aquatic > Freshwater > Ice >...
CAGTTGTATGGTCCCTTAAGACTGGGACTCAGCACCGAGGTGCGTTTGTGGTCCCAATTTCATATCTGATTTAATTGGAGAGTCTCCATTTTTTTCGGCTGCTAGCTTAGTCGAGCAAAAAATAGAAATTGCTGTTACGGATGTGCCTTGCCAGTGTGTTGTATTCCTGGTTTGTATGTATATCTGCATATGCGAATGTCTACTTCAAAATAATATTGCGGGAGTGCCTTCGAGCCAGACTACCTCCCCAGTACTGCGCCTGCACATGTGAGAGTTTCGGCTGTACTCGGCACGCTAGCTGTGTGGATTCCAAGCCAAGGGGGTCAAAAAAAGAGCTTTGTAGTTGGTGAACTTCTTCTCATAGGTGCGGAGCCACCACCGTGGGAGGTGACGTCAGGATTTTCGGGTTTCATACTAATAAACAAACAAACAGACAAACAAACAAACAAAAGAAAGTGAAACAGAGAGTTAATTTTTTTCATTTTCATACATACATACATGCGAGAATTTCTCGAGTGAGAGTGCCAGTTTGTACGACTTTTCTTCAAACGAATCTTGTCAAATCGTCAGGTTGGCATCCCCAAACGAAAGAATAAAAGAGAAGAGTGTGAAAACTTCAAAAATGGTCGAAAGAATGTTGACGCGAAGAGACCAAGCAGGCCTGCCCTAGCCTGCCAGGGCCGGTCTGCTGGCATCATCTGAGGGAGCTCGAGAAATGCATGCCGCACGAGAGACCACGGCGGCTGGCACATCCTTCTTCGCCTTCCTTTCACACATCGCCCGCTCCCAGCACAAAAGGCCCATTCACACCAAATGAGTGACAGGAACCGCAGCACGTTGGCGGGGGACTGGCGGTGGTGCGTGTACACGAACAACGTAGCCGCAACTACCATGACAGGAGTTGACCCATCAGGCAAACTTATCGTCTGCACTTACATCCAGTGCCTTCTACCCCAGCTCTTGTGGTGTATGCCACTGCATGTGATGTTTTCTCTGCCCACCACCTCCTTGCACCTTGTTCGGCCCGCCCCGTGCTGCATGTGCTGGCTCCGTACAATACGCACAGCGATCTTGGCTAAATACATGTATGCTTGCGCATACCCAACATAGATTCCTAGTGTTGGCAGAAAAAATAACGCTTGTTATCGCTGGTGCATGCGCACATGGGAGTGCGTCTGGGCCAATTGGTGAGTGTGCACATGCGCTTCTAAGCATGTGGGTACATGCGTATTTCTGCGATATGCAACGAACGCTGGGTACTGATTAGTTTGAGTCACATTTGTGGGCCTCATTGTCATTATCATTGCATTTGCGGTTATACTCTCACCATTCCCCCTTCCCATACCCTCCCCTACTACCCTCAGACCAACACCCCCCTTGTCCTCTTTCCCAGTTGAAGACCACTGGTTGAAGACCATTTGGTTGGGACTCCCACCCTCGATCATAACGGGCGCACGGCGGCGAAACCTACGACTGGCGCGCGGCAGCGCCGAATCTGTTCGTCTGCGTGCTCACTGCTACCTGCACCATGCGCTGTCAAGACCTCACACTCGGCCTCGCACCCTCACAACACCCTTGGATGCAACCACACTTCACACTTCACTCCTACGTGCTCCCTGCCCACACCCCTGCACCCATAGCCATCTCTATTTTGGCTATAAACTGCCCGTCCTGTACGTGCCGCTGGGCCTCGCCTTAGTAGCCCATGGACAGAGCTACCCTCCACATTCACTCACGTAGTAGTTAGTTCAATGTGCGGGTCATGTGCGGGTCATTCATCAGATGAATGAATTATGTAGTTCGCCTTGGCAAAGTATACAAAAGAGCCTTGGTTGTACCCCCCTCCTCCCCTCACCAAAGAACGTTCATCTGTGGGGCGTGCATAGGCACCACACAGGTTGGCGTTTTGTTGGTGTCCCTTTTCAATCCACTCTTCAAACAGTCTAGGTTGCATTGTTTCGATATATGTTTGACGTGATACTTGTGACACAAAAAAATATGATGACAATATCTGGTACCCGCATACAGGGTCTACACAGCACCCAGGTACGCCGTCATACCCAAATTGCACCCAGGTACGCCGTCATACCCAAATTGACCTGTTGACATGTCGTGTCTGTTTTGTTAAACATATGATGATCACCGCCCAGGTACGCCACCATACCCTTCTTGATCTGTCAACATGTTGTGTCTGTTCTGATAAACATGGGATGATAATTCGTCAGTACTTCCCCCGACTCTGGTATAATCCCTACCAATTGCATGCGCGTGGTCTCTAGAGGTCTCTGTTTTTGTTTTTTAAGTGTGCTGGTCTGTGATCTGCTGCCAAGACGGTTGTTTGATGGCTTTTGCTAAAGGTGCATTGCCCGAAGAGTATCTCAGTCACAATCTTGACGAGCAATGCTTGGGAGGACACTAGGCTTATTCGATGCCTTTCCTACCCTAGTGGGGGGCACCATTGATCCCTGGGCACTACGTTTCTTGGTAGTTAGGGAGATTAATTGTGGGGATTGGTTCGCCCGAGGATACATGTCAGCCCACCAACATTGTGATCTGTTTTACCCACTAGGTTGGGGATCTGACCCCCTCCACACAATCAAATTTATTCCCGATTCTGATATGCTTTTTCCTTATTCCGAAGGAAAATTCATTCCATAAACCCATTTAACGGTAACTTTTGCGAACCGGGCCGAGCCTAGTAACGGCCCCGGGTTCGCTGAGAAAAAGATGGAATTTCCATCTCAGGTTGTCAGCAAAACGTTTCTATTCTATTTTTAGCCAAAATCGGACCGTTTTCGAACCTGTTCAGGGGCCGTGCACGATGAACGTGCGGAATTCACCTGTTCATGTCATGGCTTGTGTAGTAAAATTCGAAACCCCCCCCGTTTTGAGGTGGAAACTTTGTGAGTTTCAACATAAAAAAAACATATCAGATTCGGGAATAAATTTGATTGTGTGGAGGGGGTGATTGGGTCTACCATAAACTAGGTAACTTGAATGCTCCGGTCCTCCGGTCCGGAACAGGTTCTTGGGTCCTGAGTGGCTAATCGGGTGTTCGCCATCCGCTTAGTCCAGTGATTAGGTTGGGTCTTCGAAACCCAAGAAAGAAAGAAAGAAAGTGTAGATCGTGGGCTGACTGCAAAAGGTGACACCTATTGGATTTTTTTGCAGTTATTTTGATCTGGTATTCACCCGTGAGCAGGGATTCCACTCCGGATCCACTAAAGTCACGCCCACGGGGGTCATACTCAAGGAAAGATCAACAGCAGACATGCGAGAATTTCTCGACTCAGGCTCAGAGTGCCATTTTGTACAATTTTATTTGACGCAAATGTTGTCAAATCGTGCCCAACAGAAAAAGAAATCGAGAAGAGTGTAGATTGTGAGCTGACTGCAAATGGTGACTTGGCGCAACCCGCTTTAAAGGCAACGATTTTTTGAAATCTGGACTCCTATCCCCTGGTGTAAATTGACAGGATTGTACGTTTAGAAACGTGTAAAACGTGACGCTCACATTTGATGAAGTTCAAAGCGAAGTTCACCTACATTCTAGCGAGCCCATAGCGTGACCTGGTCCTTAGCAAGAAAGAGGAGTATCGTGACTAGACCCCTGGAGAAGAAGAGGAGAAGAACGCGAAAGGTACGGTGATCCACATGGACCCACATGCCGTCACGGCCAATCTCGCTTCGGCCTTTTGCGTCCCGTTGACAGTGGTGTTGTCTCGGTTGCAGGGGCAGCCGGCGTGCCCGACGTCGATGTGTAATTGCCAACATTGGTCCGACCGTTGCCCGTAGCCCGATAGAAAGTTTGCAATTCTCTAGGTCCACGTCTGTATGATCTGCTGCTCGTGGCGTCCCGGGATGTGTGGGTCCACGTGTCGTGGCCGCTAGGTGACGTCGCCCCTGCAATTGGCAATGTTTCGCTCGCCTGGGTTGTGTGCTGCCCTGCATCCCCATCCGCCATCCTGTTCTGCAATCTCTCCTCCCCCTGGCTCATAATCTCGTTTTGCATGGCAAGGTGCCCTCTCGCCTTGGTGCCTTGTTTGTTACAAACAACCACCTCTTTGATAGGTGCACTACGCGATTGGTAGTCCCTGCTGTATGCTGCCTCCAATTGCGGTGTCTCTGCCATTGTGCTTGCCAATGGTGGTTGAGGGTCGAGGGGGGTCGCAAAGGGGGTAAGGCAGCTCAGATTCTGGAGCGAGCCGGGGAACGCGTAAGCGGAGCACCACGTGAGGACTCTGGCCAGCCCACGAACAAGGCCGCAGCAGATTGGTTGATCATGGGCGCCCAGGAGGGCACGCGCGACATGACGTGGGAGGAGATTGAGGAGGGGGCAGATAAGTTGTGGGTCGAAGGGGGTAAGGCAGTTCAGATTCTTGAGCGAGCCGGGGAACACGTAAGCGGAGCACCACGTGATGACTCTGGCCAGCCCACGAACAAGGCCGCAGCAGACTGGTTGATCATGGGCACCGAGGAGGGCACGCGTGACATGACGTGGGAGGAGATTGAGGAGGGGGCAGCAAAGAAGAGGAAAGAAGGAGGCGACATATGCAAGACAGCAGCATCGAGGAAGAGGAAACGTGAGGGAGGCCTCAGAGGTGGTGATGCACAGAAGGTCACATCCTTGGCGAGGGGGCAAGGCAACAGTCATTCCCATGTGTGCATCTTGCCCGAGTGCGGAATGTTCTGCACCCCTAAATCCAAGGCAAGTGCAGGACCAGGGCGGGCGAAGGACACCGTTCACTTCCGACACGAGTGCCAGGTCACCAAAAAAACCGTAGAATTTTGAGTAAAAGTCACGGTTCCAAAAATTGGACTTTTTTTTCGACCAAATTTGATCCTGCGACCCGTGTAAAGTTTTTTGTGACAGATTGCTTAATTGGTAAAAGTCGTTCTGATCCGGATTCCAAACAGAAACAAAAAAAAGGCTTGTACCAGTCACATTCAATGTGTGACAATTTATGACATTTGTGACGGTCACAAAGTGTCACAATTTCGAATCTGTGACTTGGTTTGTTCATGTGGATTTTTGGTTAGTTTTTTTGACAGAACAGATTTGGTCACATTTTGGTCACAAATGTCACAAATGGTCAAACATTCAAATGTGATTAGTACAAACCTGTTTCTGTTTCTGTTTTCTTGAAAATGGTTCGGAATGACTGAGATCCAGCAAAACATGTGAAAAAGTCAACTTCGTGTTTCTGTTTTCTATTTGGAATTCGGAACGGCTCTTAGCTTTTCTGGAATTAAACTGCTAGGCCGCACAAAGATTTCATGCGCGAATATTAAGTAATATCCAAGTAAATCTTTGTTGAAAAGATCCCCATGTCACGGTGCCAGTGAATCTTGTCGGGCAATTGCAAGGGTCTCAGTTTGAAATCTCGTCAAGCTAGGTGTCAAAAACAGCTTATTATGGAGATATGTCAGATGATGTATGTCAAGTTGGCGGAGATCGTGGGGTTGGGTTGGTATGCATGGTTGAGTCGGGAGGATTTCCACCCTGTCTCGGGCTGTCTAGTGTGGTTTTGCTGTTTTCTCAGGCTGTGTATCGGCAAGTATGCTGGCTATACTTGCTAGGCGCTCGGTTCCGTGCGGAGATTGTTAGTGTCTCAAGTGCAATGGTATTTGCCATGGTGGGGACTGCCAGTGTATATGCTACATCTGATGTGCTCCATAATGGTCATGTTGGGACGGGGAAAAGTTGGTTGAGTACTATTTACAAAAAACTGAGTTCTGGGCCTACAAGATAGTGATGTATTCAATTATTTCTGAATTACGAAGTTAACTTGATAGTCCTCAAACATTCAAAATATGAGACGTGACTCCGAGGCTCATTTGTGTCAGACATGACTTTGAGATGTCTTGTTACTAGTAGCTTTGATGTATGTATGTATGTTTGTTTGTATGTTCGTATGTATGTTGCATTTATTTCAAATGTATCTTGTCACGCTCTTCTCGCTCAAACAACGACATAGAGGGATCCGTACTACTGTCAGCGTTCTAGTGATAAGGGCCAGTGACAACACCAGCAGTGACTAAGGACGTTACTCAGTTTTTAGAGAGATAATGTTGTTTATTGGAAAACCAATGGGAAGATCGATAATGATCTTCAATGTTTTTGAGTGCTCTCAACAACATCATGATGGCTTGTATGAATCGCAATCCGACCCCATTCAAACCCTACTGAATCGGAAGAAAGCATAAAAATCTGCAAAAAGTAGAAACATGTATCTTCGAAATAAGTTCGGGACCACTCTGTCCCAGGGCCGTAGTATTTCAGTTTGCAATGATCCGCCGGTCACCAATGAACGGCCTCAAGTCACAAATCACGGTTCTGTGACTCGGGTGTATATTCTTCTTGTTTCTTTTCCCGGGCCTCATGCTCTTACAACATAAACTGATTCTCATGCTGTTACAACATAAACTTGCTGGACTAGTCCATAGCTTTTATAAACATAGTTTTTACAAATGGGTTATGTTTATAAAAACTATGAACTAATTCAGCAAGGTTACGTTGTAATATGTTTGTAAATTTGAAAAACCGATTCACAGATTTGGGTGATGATTCACTGATTCTGCGTCTAACATTTTTGAAACATTTGCATGAGCAAATTCAATTTTCTGCTTATCCAGAACGATTCACGTCAAGCATGCAAGTTTCAAGTTACAGTAACACTTGACCTTCTTACACAGCCTGCAAGATTTACGAGCCCCGGCAGCGGATGCGGCATTTGGCCCCATATCTGCAGTCCTGGCCTTCTTGGTCTCCCTTTCACCTTGTGGAAGTCTCTCTGTGTTGTTGTGGTCACGAGTCGTATCCTCCTCGAGAGATCATGTCAGGCGCGCACTGTTATTCATACTACTGAGAATCATGTACTGCTGCCAGTACATTTAAGCTTTCGGGCCCATGGTTGCTCCCCATTGCTACTGACCATGGACTCCATGGCTGTGGCAGCTGACTTGGGATCGTCGTGAACACCGTTGTTTTGTACGATGTCATTCAACTCCATGCCCTGCGAGCCGGGATCGTTGATGTGAATGTGGATCCCAGTGACGACTTTTACGTCGTCCGACTGCTCGAAATATGTCCCGCTAGCATCAAATGGCAGATCAAGAACATCCAATCCCTGCCAGAGCTCTTCAAACTCTGGAAGGAACATGGCTCTGTTCAGATGTTTGTCTACAGATTGTAACCACACAATGATGAGCGTTTGTGATTCTGCTACTAACGTTACATGCCGTGCTGTCCAGCTTCTTTCGAGTCCCTGGCACCTACTAGCTGCAATTAAGTGCAACGCGTGGGAGCAAGTCAATGGCACAGGGCTCCATTGCGTGGTCCTCAAGTTGATTCCACCATCACTGTCCTCTACTGTCCGCCCACCAGGTGTCTTCTCGCTGTCTTCGATTTGCATGGAAACATACTTTTGCCAGCCCGTGCATCCTTGCCACAGTGATGTGTGCGGACATTGCAGATTGTCAAGCGAGACATTGCTGGTGGGTGGTGAGCTGTAAAATTCTGACAATGCGCAGCCATCACCAACGTCGTTGTCAAGTTCCATGTCTTCCCAACCTGACATTTTCAATTATGGTCTGCGCTGCCTGGCATCATGATACAGTTGAAGCAGCATAGCACCAGTGTGTTGTTGGGGAGCGCAGCGTGTTGTCTTCAGCAAGCGCTCTCACGGAGGCTAAGTACACGGTCAGGGTGAGCAAGCTTTGCTCAGAAACTGCGTACAGGCCCATGACAATAATTTGGAGGTACTACGACACATCATTCTTTACCTCTCGACGAGACAGCCTCAAAGAACTGGTCATCCCGGTCACGCTGAGGCCGGATTCTTTGAAATCCCGTATTTCCAAGAATTCTGTCTTTCAAGACCAAGATTTTTTCCCAAAAATCGACCAAAAATCATCAAAAAAAAATTCGCGCAGGTGCTAAATGTCTGGCAGCAGTGGTGCTTGCTCGCCATGACCGTGTACTTAGCCCGGACACCTGTTGTCTTTGTAAATTCATGTGGGAAATTCTGTTTGGCGGTAACCACCCAAGAATGGAAAAATCGCACTCTGGTTGTCCACGAACGGGTCGATTGCTGATTTTCAGTATTGTCAGGTGGTCTTTTTAAACAGACTTCTTAAGACAAAAATATTCGACTGGTATGGGCAAATTGAGCATCTGGAACTAGAAAGGATGATATGCGATACGCGATTCCGTGACGCTCGGCAACCTGTGCAGTAGGTCAATACGTCAATATTTCGTTATGACGCTTTTTGTTTTTTAGTCACAGATTTCATGTTGGTCTTGACCCTTACTGCAAGGGTGGTATAAACTACAAGACTACGCGTCATGGTTGTCACTATGAACTAGAGAGTATGCCTCTACCTCCCATGAGAGTCTGTGAGTGTCACTAGTTGAGTGTCACTAGTCTGTGAGTGTCACTAGTCTGTGAGTATCACTAGTCTGTGAGTGTCACTAGTGTCACTTGTCTGTGAGTGTCACTAGTCTTATACAATCATCTGGCACGGCGTATCTGAAAAGGTTGTATTTTTGATAGCACCGTTTTCTAGGGTTTGTTTTCATTGTAGTAACTAGTCTCAAGGTTCACTCGCATTGAGTCCTTGGTGTCGCGATCCCCCCAACCCCCATCCTGACAGCCTAAATCTTGCCCGCCGACAAGGTGTGGAAATCCAAACAGATGTCCGAGCTGGATAATCGGCTCCCGAACTCCAAAATTAGACCTGACGGTTTGAACCCGTCCGTTCCTTTCTTTCTTTTTGGATGGCGATTAACCAACTTAATCACTGTATTAATAAGCGGGTGGCGTGCACCCGACAAATCAGAAGTTTGTTTGTTTCTGCTGCGAACGTTACACGTGCTGTCCAGCTTTGTTTGTTTGTTGGTATAAACCCCAAAAATCTTTACTTCACCCCCCGCCCTGGACTCGAAGTCAACCCCCTGGGAGTATATCCACTCGGGCCGCGTAGCTCGTCCTGTGGTCCCACTAAATGTACACAACCGCCCGGAGACACTCTATGTGTTAACTGAGGTTAAAACTAACAAGTTGACATGCAAAAAGTTGACGGGTTGACTTGCATCTCTGGACTTACGCAAGTCATGTCATCTTCTTCTCCTCTTTCTCTCCCCTCTCTGATCCCCCTAAATACTAATACTCAAGGCAGTCTCGTGTCTTCAACACCAACACTGAAGACAGTCAGGTGAAAGAAAGGGGGAGGGGGATCTTGATCCAATTTGTCAAATTGCAAGAACAGCACAGGTGTCGTCGGTTTGGTTGGTCGTTTTTTGCCGACCGGTTGGTTAGTCACGGTCGATATCAACGGTCGGTTCGATTCCTCTTACGGGAGCACACGGTCAATATTGATGGTCTGTTTGATTCCACCCAGGGAGAATTACGGTCGATATCAATGGTTAGTTCAATGCATGGAAGCATAAAATCGGACGATATCGACCATCCAGGTCGATTCATACAAACAAGAATCGGTTGACGGTTGATATCGACCGTCGAAGTGGACATACACTCAAAAAAAGTGTTGACATTGAGTTTGCCAGTGCATACCCGTATTTCATAATACCAACAGATCAAAACAATTGATTTAGATGCTCTCTTCTGTTCACCGTGACCAACTTTAAGCGCTGTTCAGTAAACAACACGCACACTGACAGAGACCACGATGGAAACAGAGACAAGAATGAGCAAAGTTGTTGTTGATTGTGAAAAAACTTTGTCTTACTTATTGGGTGAATACTCGATTACCCCCTCTATGTGTGTGTTTGTGCATAAACGTGTGTATGTGTGCGTAGGTACATGTGTAGAACTTGTAGGTGAGGAACACGTGAGTGTGATCGAATATATTTATATATATATGTATTCATATACATATTTTGTGCTCGCCATTGCCTCTGTACATACAACTCAAAATGTCATCTAATATGCTGGTCACAGGGACAACAGACTTAACAAAACATTAGAATGTAGAGGCATGAGTACACAAAAACTCAATTGTTAATGAGAGGTATTTCTCAACTCACGTGCTGTCTAAAGTTTGTTGCAGAGAATCAACCAACAAAGTGGATGTTTGGAGGTACGCCAATAAGACAGCTCGTCCACAGCCGATCCCGCCGGCGCTGGCAAGCCAACAGTGCAAGAATAATAACATGGTCCAACGGATGGTACTGTGATTACCCTCGTCGCTCCGGCGTGCAGTCCGATGTATTTATACACAATTGTTACAAGTAAATCCGCCAAACCCTGCCGTTTGTCACGGTACCCTCAGAGTAACCCTTAGGGGGGGTCACGGTCACGTACTGAGACCCTACATAGACCCTATATCCTTATACTTGGTCACACTCACATCTCAAGGGGGTTTTCCCCAAGTACCGGGAAACAAAAAATATAAGGAAGAAGTAAACATAACAGAGAAATTACAAGAACTTAAAACAAAACTGTACCCAAACGAATACATAGATGAAAGGCAAACACTCGCAAACACACATGGATTACCCGCGAGGGAATTACCTGTGTGTAACACGAACTCAGACGAGCCCCTGCGGTTCGTCTGACACCAATTGAAAGACATGTATATATATGAAAGCTCACACATGAACGGAAACGAACAAAAATACTGAAACGAAGATACAGATTCCAACCCCAACACCAGCAGCGTCGGTCCGTCAGACTCCCCACAACTCTACTGACGTGCAGACAGAAACAGAAAAAAAGTCATTATTAATATCACACTTGTAAAACACCACTGCACAAACAGGCCCACAGCCTCCCGCACAGCCCGATTCACAAGTAAAATGCAGACAGACTGTAGATATATCATATATGAACTGGAACTATTGTATGAATAAAGGCAGACTGTATATATGTATATGACAAACAATCACATGTACTTTGTCATACATACAAAGACAGGTGCTGGCCCCCACACCTGTAATACACAATATAAAGTCTAGACTGCATACATGTAACGCGCACCACCAACCCTCTGTCCGACCTGCAAATATCGCATATTTGCAGGGCAAAGAGAATCAGACACACTCGTCTCGCACAGAGTCCTAGAAAAACACATCTGTCTTTGTTTCATTCCGTCAGCGCATCCGACCTCCTGTGAGGCTGATCGTGAAGAAGAAGCCCGCTGGTCCTTGAAGGCTTGCGGTGAACTTGCGTCGTGTCGAGACTGCTCGCGAAAAAGAAGCCCGGCTGGCCTTGCGTCGGTACGTGACCCCACATAGACCCTATGTGGTTATACCTATGATCCCAAAAGTGATGAAAAATGCAAATATCAACACCAATCCACCGATTCATCAACCGGTCGGTCAGTCACGGTCGATATCGACGGTCAGTTCGATTTTACCTACGGGAGAACACGATTAATATCGACAGTCTGTTTGATTCCACCTACGGAGAATTACGGTCGATCGTTGATCCTCGATAAATGATCGAGATAATTGTGTGATTGATACAACCGATGACACCTGTGAAGAACTGTCCCAAACGAGGGGTCTGCGAAATATTTTTTCCATACACCCATCCACCCACCCCATTCACCTTGACAAAAATTTGAGATTTTGGCACCAAAAATCAAAATATTGGCGCCAAAATTCAAATATTTGGTGATAAAAAGTCAAAATGTGGCGCTATACTCAAATATCACAGACAAAATTCAAATTAACAAAAATTTGTACACTAGTAACCTCCCACTCACTTAAACAAAACCTCCCGGCGCCGCCGGTTTGTCACCCTCCCACTCCCTCTTCGCGTTGCGTACCCTGGAGAAGAGGCTCAGCGGCTTCCCTCAGGGGCCCCGAAGGAAAATTTTGGCCGGATGATTTTTGAAACAAAATCCTCCCTGGGGAACAGTGCCAAAGTTCAGTCACTGCAAACGGCTACTACTCGTTGAGGTGTGGCGTGGCGACGGAACGTGTGACGCCCAGTGTAAATTAGGGAGAGTTTTTCACAGCGCCTTTATGCAGGCTAGAGTGAGGTTGAGCTGTAGTGATAGTTTCATATACACTGGGTGTCACACGTTCCAGGGCAGCGCCTCACCTCCACGAGCGACTTCTGACGGCGGTGACTGAACTTTAGTGTGGTTCCCCAGGGATGATTTTTTTCAAAAATCATTCATCCAAATTCTTCCTTCGGGCCTCCTGAGGGAAGCCTCTCCTATGGGTTACGCAACGCGCCTGTTCAGTTTCAGTTCAATCTCATTTACTATGATTTTGAAGTCCAATTGGGGTCCGGACCCTTAAGATGCCTGTCCCTTAACCGCCTCCCAATGTGGGACTCGCGACCTATACCCGGACCCCTTTCACAACCACCCCTGTTCGGCCGTAGGGGCACAGATTATCTCCCTTAGGTCGAATGATCTTGTCGTGCCCAAACTACCTGCATGCGGATGTGAGTGATGGTGAAGACTTGTCTCCCCATCAACAGGAGGTGACTGGTGGGCAACTTGACACAATGAGTCTTGTGCCCGGTACAGTAGGCTCCAATGTGGCATCAGAGTGTCACCTTTGCTGTCCTCCCCCTTTACCTACATAGGAGGTGTCCTCCGTGGACAGCAGTTGGGTTTTTGGTTTTTGGTTTTTTATGCAGCCACACAGGTGGCGAATCAATTACATCAGACACGCATACAAGTGGCAGTTGAGGTTCAGTTCAGTTCAGTTCAATTCTCATTTATTTTTAAGTCCGATTGGGGCCCGGACCCTTAAGATGCCCGTCCCTTACCCGCCTCCCAATGTGGGAGCCTGTACCCGGACCCCT
>Ga0335398_10007923_pt1 | contig 12782 bp, 5 predicted proteins | sample BON03_FD_205742 | JGI IMG/M metagenome (GOLD analysis project Ga0335398, IMG submission 205742) | Freshwater microbial communities from Lake Bonney liftoff mats and glacier meltwater in Antarctica - BON-03 (spades assembly) (version 2) | ecosystem: Environmental > Aquatic > Freshwater > Ice >...
AGATCATTGCGGAGAATGGCGATATTTCTGTGAACCTATCTACCATATAGGACGCTTCGAGACCCAAAAGTAAGAAAAGTAAAAAAGAGAATTAAAAACTAAAGCGCAAGGTAGAATTTTTTTCAACTTATTCGCTAGTGGTGGGTACGGGAAACAGTAATAGGGATTTCGAACGTTACAAGTCGTGACGTACTAAACATTTTATTGCTGATGGCATCGACATCAGAGCACCAGAAAGTCCTGGCTTTGCTGAACATAACAGACGATACTGAAGAAGAGCAGGAAGAAGATAATAACGAGGAAAGCACTAATAAAAGAAAACCATGGAACAAGTTCATCAACAGTTTGTTCATGTTGTTGTACCTGCTGTCGAAGTCGACTACTGTATCTCAGCCAATGGCTTACACCATGACAGTAATTAATACTTTGCAATTGATGTCTTTTGCGTTTCTTAGTCCGCAATTTCATTGGAATGGTACCTTTCGAGAAACGGTGACACCAGCATTTCGGATTTTGACATTTGGGTTCTTAACCACTAAATCTGGAAGTGCAAGCGTGGCCCAAATAGCTTTCTTTGTAACTATTTCATTGGTGCTTCTCACTGCTGGATTATGCATTTGGACTGGTCGGCAAGTATGGACTACTGGAATGGTTCACTATTTGCAAGTGTTGCCATTTCTGAAGTTTACAATGAAACTTTTGACCACGGTGCTCTATGTACCAGCACTTGCGATTCTTATTGGTGCTTTTGACTGTTCTGTGGTTAATCTGTGCTCAGAAACAGGTATATACACTGTGTTTGCTGTTAGTTTAGCTACTGTAATCGTTGCATTCGTTGCTTTCAATTGCCTCGTTGCTGCCGTTTTTGTCAACAACAACCCAGATTCAGAAAGCGCAGTATCTCAAGTTCATGGGCGCGCTGATTGCGGTTATATGATGCTTCGTGCTTGTTTGAGTATGATCTTCTCCCTATTTCCAAACGCACAGAGTTTGGGTCTGTCAATAGTTGTTTTAACCAGTGGTATCCTCTCAACCGGGGTGTACTTGAAGTACATGCCGTACTTGCATCGTAGAACCAATAGAGTGGTGGTTGCATGTAATAGTGCCTATATGTGGTCAGGAATGTGTTTGGTGTTGGCAGAGTTCCTAAACAACTCCGAAGGAAACGCAGCGTTCATCTGTTTTCTGATGGGGCTTCCATTCGTTATCGGATTGTTTATTATGATTGTCATTTTAAGAGAAGTTTCTTTTTCTGAAATGGAACCAAAACCAAACGCATCTATTTATGAAGCAGAACTCATTCTTCGATACAAACTGAAACCTTGCGCGGCAACATGGAGTTCTGTGAGTAAGCAGTATCGGGAATATGTTGATGTAATGTATCCAAATAATCCGTTTATTTTCTTACGATTAGCTTCTTTGTATTCATTCTGTGGATCAAACTCGCTTCTCGCAGGTCAGTATGTTAAACGGGCAAATCTCGCCTCTGGTAAGAGTATCGATCATAAGTTTTTTATATATCGGTCATTTAAACGCCAGCAGGAGGCAAGAAGTGGCACCGCTGGCGCTCTCAATTACATGACGTTGAAGCATCACCAACTTCGAGCTGAAGCTCAAATAATCCAGTCCATAGAACAAGTCCTGATGCTGTATAAATTTCTCGCTTCAGATTCTTGCACATCAGATGGGATCTTTACCTTCGCCCGAAAACTTAAAGTCAGTTCTCTTCATGCAAAAGAGAATTTGAATGAATTGATCAAAATCACCCAGAGCTCTCCTCGATCGCTATTACTGTATAGTCTATACGTGAGGGAAATTCAAAATGATCCTATTATGGCGGAGAAACTTTATAAGGGAGCACGATCCCAGTTCAAAAGGAATAAAGGAAATGGAGATATTGAAAGTGGAGCCGTGTTCACTCTTAGCGGTGATGAGTCCAATATAGGAGTCATATTAGATGCATCTGACAATTGTGAAGCCTTTTTCGGATACTCTTCAGCAAGTTTGTTGGGTAAAAACATCGATTATCTTTGCCCACCGCCGTTTGATTCTGGTGTGCATGCCAAGTTGTTGCATCATTACATTGAAACCGCGGTATCATTTGTTCCCATTCGAAGACAGATCTGGGCTCGTCATATTGATGGGTATGTGAGTAGGATGAGTTTAGATATTACGCCTGTGCAAGAGGGGACAGGTGGACTGAGTTTTCAAGGCCGATTGAATCATTCCCTTGATAAAGTTGAACTGGTAGCCATTGACACCTCTGGAACTATTCTGTTCTTCACCAAAAAAATGATGAGTTCCTTTGGAATGCGTGTGTTGAACTCCAAGGATTTTTGTGACGCTGATAAAAACATTTGCAAATTTATTCCGCAAATGAAGATATTTGATTTCAAAGCAATTGCCGAAAATTCTCAATCTGACGTTTTCAAACAGGATATTGATGTGGGCCAAGGAGAACGCTATGCAGTGTCTGCAAAACCTTTAAAATTTCATGTCATCAATGTTGAAATTATGATATTGGAATTTGAGGCACTTGAAAAACTCAAGGATATTGTGGTTGAATCAGATACTGACGACGAACAGCAAGAAGAAGATGGTGCATCCAGTGTCTCTTCTGATACACCTTTAGACTTTACTAGCGGAGTTGAAACTCCAAGTCAATGTTCTGACGATTCAGGCGATGAGAACAAGTCTAGTTATAGTAGGGGGAAAAGACGCGCATCAGTGGTCCATCAAGTAGTTCAAAATAGAATCAACGCCGAAAATAACCGTCTCCTTAAATTTCAGCGGCAATGTGCTTTTCTAGGTTGCGTTTTTACTGCAATGTTGATTTTCACGTATCTTATCAACCGCTTTGCTTTTTTGAAATTCGACGAAATCACTGATACTCTGACATTAACTGCGGAAAGAACTTATTTAATTATCGAGACCGCAGTCGCAATGCTTCATCAGCTACGAGTGATTGTAGCACAGACAGAGGAGGCAGCTGAATTGCTTGAACTGGTCCCTGATACTATCCAAATAAACGCCAACATGCTGGAACAAATTCAAGAGCAAATTATAGGAACATCAAGTTTTCAAAACCCTGTTCAGGAAGCTCTAATGTTTGAACCCAATAATGTACGCGAGTTTCTCTCCGATGGAACTTGGGACACAACCAGTGCTTCAACATTGCTTCAAAGATTCATTTCAAATGCTCGAGCATTCCGAACCGAGAATCCGCAAGAATGCAGCACAAGCTGCCAGTGGGTTATTAATAATGGACCATGGGATTTGGTAGAGAAGTCTCTTGCATCGATGGAAACATTCAAGCAAAGTGCTCTCGATGTATTTGATTCCAACACTGTAGTGACTCAGATATTGTTGATTCTGGCTGCAGTAATTGCGATTGCAATAGTTTACTTTCTTATCGTGCCGCCGCTTTTAGACGTAAAGCGAGTAAAAGAAGAGATGACAGGCGCTCTAAGCCAAATCCCACGAAGCGCGTTGGCAAAACTTTCAAAATCCAGTTTGAATAGATGCGAAACGATAAGACAGGAGATATCTCGCATTAATACTGGCAGCAATCCTTTCGTAGGCGGTAGTAAATCAAGAAAGATTATGAATTTCGCTGCGAAATCAAACACTATGATGTATGGAAGTAGAAAGGGGGCCTTTGTAGTCCAAGATCCCAAATCTCCGTGGTTGTTTAAATGGTTACCGAATCGCTTGAATCCATTCGGAACCTCAGCAAAGATATCACCTGCAGCTGAAAATCGCATCGGAAAAAGAAATTCTTCCGCCTCCTTCATTCTCAGCATGATGAAGCTTTGTTTGCCTCTCTTTCTTGTCGTCGGGTACTTTGGGGTCGTTTCGAAGGTGGTACATGACGTTGAATCGGATGCTCTTCTTCGTCTTGGCGCTATTCACGCAACTGCGATTCGATGGATTACCATTCAACGAATGCACTTTTCAGTTGAGAGCCCCCGAGGCGATGAAATAGAAGACTGGAGTAGATGGAGTGATATTTCAACACAAATTTTCGCCTATCAACACAATGAAACAAAACGTTCCAGAATCTTCTTGGACCTACTAACTGCTCAAGAGGAATACATTGTGTATGGAAAACCGAATATTTCTTCTGCAGTACCACTGATATCAAAGTCTACCAATTTGGAATTATACAACCTATTCTTCGTCGATGGATGCACACCTGTTGCTGAATGTATGCAGATGAAGCATGACAACATCTCAGATATATTACTCTACGATATGGACTTCGGTTTAGATATGACCATGTTAAGAATGATACAAAGAAGTGAAGGGGTTTCGCGAGGGGATGAAGTCAACGGAGGAATTTTTTCATTTGTTTCCATGTTTGCACTTTCAGCAGCATTGAAGCACTCCATGCAACTATATATCGCAGACAGCGTCGCCGCCGAGCAAACTGCTTCAACAACAATTCTGATTGGGACTCTAATTTGCTTTTGTTTAGTACTATGCGTGTTTTTTTTCATGATTCGATTGTTCAAACGGATCAATGACGAAGTTGTTGACGCGCAAGCATTGTTGCTCCTACTTCCAATAGAATTGGTAAAGGCAGTACCTGCTTTAAATGTGATGCTTATTACGTCAGGATGAATTTTATTTAAATTTAGATCTTAATTAGAGTAGATATCCCAGGGTTTTGTGATGTAATTTAAGTTAATTAGTCATTGTCCATGAAAATAAATAGATTCGTTGCTGAATTTTAATGTCATTGCCATCAACACTATTTCAAATCAAGGTGCTAAATAAAATGAACTCTTCCATCGAAATATAGCCGTTGAAAATCAGTTTTGAAACCGAAATATTGGGGAAAGAACTCAGAGAAGTGATTTCCTTCTAAAAATCGTCATCGTCATCGATTTATCGCTACTAGAGTTTAAAACAAATATCCGTTGAAAATCAGTATGGAAATTGAAAACCAGGTAGTGTTTTTATTCTTCTTGTGGTTTTCATTAGAGGGGGTGTAATCGACACGGAAAAGAACGGTAAATGGGGAAATAAAACGGATAAAAATATACACCTATTTCATGGAACTCCGTTGAAATGAATTTTGTTTGGTAAACCAAAACAAGAACTTGTCGTTTCAGGTTGCAAATTGTAGTCATGTCGCCATCAACGGTAGAGCACGAAAAGATTATGAATCTGCTAAGTATTAGAGATGACACGGAGGAACGTGACGAAGACGAAGACAATTCCAAGTCTTCACCAAACCAAAAAGTATGGTACAAATTCAGCAACAGTTTATTCATGTTGCTCCACTTGATGTCTAAATCCATTTCACTCTCTCATCCTATGGCTTTCTCAATGGTGGTGATCAATACTCTACAATTAATGTCATTCACCTTTCTAAGTCCTCAATTTCAGTGGAATCAGAACTTTCGGGAAGCTGTCACACCAACTTTCAGAGCTCTAACTTTTGGTTTTTTAACCACTGCATCTGGAAGTGATAGTGTTGCCCAAGCTGGTTTCCTTGCGACTTTTTCATTGGTGCTTCTCACCGCTGGAGTTTGCATTTGGACTGGTCGACAAGTATGGACTTCTGGAATGGTTCACTATTTACAAGTGCTGCCATTTCTACGATTGATAATGCAATTAATGACGACTGTGCTATACGTACCAGCTCTTTCTATTCTTGTTGGTGCGTTCGACTGTTCCGTGGTAAATTTGTGCGTAGAAACAGGTTTATACACTGTGTTTGCTGTTCTCTTAGCCATTGTAATCATTGGATTTGTCAGTTTCAATTGCTTAGCTGCTGCTCTTTTCGTCAACAACAATCCAGAATCTGAAAGCGCAGCATCTCAAGTTCACGGACGCGCAGATTTTGGATACATGATTATTCGAACTGTTCTCACTTTAGCCTTTACTTTGTTTCCTGATGCTCAAACTATAGTTCTTTCCATGTTGGTGTTAGTCAGCGGTGTACTATCGACCGGAATATACTTGAAGCACATGCCTTACTTGCATCGATCAACTAATAGAGTAGTGATTGCGTGTAACGGTGCCTATATGTGGTCAGGAATTTGCTTGATATTGGCGGAGTTCCTGAACGATCCTCTAGGAAACACAGCTTTTATCTGTTTTCTTATGGGACTCCCTTTTGTAGTTGGTCTGTTTGCACTCATGGTGGTTCTGCGTGAAAACAAACTCGCTCACATGGAACTGAGATCCAATTTATCCGTGTACCAAGCTGAGCTCGTCCTTCGATACAAGTTTCAGCCGTGCGCTTCGAATTGGGGTGATATTAGTCGCGAGTATCGGGAGTATGTTGACACCATGTATTCCAACAGTCCGTTTATTTTGCTGCATTTGTCAGCTCTGTATGTGTTTTGTGGCAACAATTCTCTTCTATCTGGTCAATACGTTCGAAGAGCTAACCAGATTCGAGGAAAAAGCATCGATCACCGTTTTTTCATTTATAGATCGTTCAAGCGTCAACAAGAAGTTAAGAATGGAACCGCTGGGGCTTTGAATTACATGACACTGAAACACCACCAAAAACGTTCCGAATTCTATATCCTCCAATCGGTGACGCATGTTCAAGATTTATTTAAACTACTGACTTCAGACATGTGTACTGCTGACAGTGTCTTCCATTCGGCAAGGAAGATAAAACGGAGTTCCCTACGAGCACGGGAGAATTTGACCGAGCTGATTAAAATAACGAAGAGCTCGCCTAGGTCATTGCTATTGTATTCACTTTACTGCCGTGAAATTCAAAATGACGACTTTCTTGCTCGTGAAATTTTTAATAGCGCGAAATCTCAATTCAAGAAAGGTCGAGACGGTGATTCAGGTGAAAATGACTCTGCAATGTTTACTATCAGTGGTGATGAATCCAATTTGGGAATAATCATTGATGCTTCAGAGAACTGCGACAACCACTTCGGGCATTCAGCGGAAACGTTGGTTGGAAAGAACCTTGATTTCCTTTGTCCACCACCTTTTGATAATGGCATTCATGATAGATTTCTTCGTCAGTATTATGAAACAGCTGATAATCTGAATCCAATGAAGAGACTGATGTGGGCTCGTCACGCAGATGGATATGTTCATCGAATGGAAATGGAAATAACTCCAACGCAAGATGGAGGAGGGGCTCTTACATTTCAAGGACGAGCAAAATTACTTCCAGATCAACAGGAAGTTGTTGCGATTGACAAAACTGGTTCTATTCTGTTTTTTACTTACCGAATGATGACAGCGTTTGGTCTACGAGTAATTACAGAGAAAGATTTTGCTGTTTCAGAGAAGAACATACGCAAATTTATTCCGCAGATTTCAACTTTTGATTTTGAATCTATTTTGAATCAAGCGGAGTCTGTAAAACAAGAAATTGATGTTGGGCTAGGTGAGATATACTTGGTCACTGTAAAACCAATTTGTTATCCATCTATAGGACTGGAATTTCTGCAATTGGATTTTCAAATTGTTCAGCCTGGAGGTGGTAATAACGATTTTGATGATTTAACGGAAGCCGCAGAGCAACCTGGAGAGTCAAGAGACGATTCCAAGAGTCAATGCAGTCGGGCACAGTCCCAAGTTGATGACACTGCTAGCGCCTACTCTGATGCCACGAGCGTCACAACCAGAAGATCGTCGTCTGTACACCAAGTAGTCCAACAACGAATTCAGACTGAGAACAAAAGACTTGTCGCCTTCAAACTTCAATGCCTTGGATTGGGAATTCTTTTTACTTTCATGATTATTTTCTCGTATTTCTTGAATAGTTCCACTTTCAGCAAGTTTGACCAAGGTTTAGAGGTGGTGAAACTCAGTGCTCAAAAGACTTATCTAATTATCGAGACAGCTGTTGCGATGCTTCATCAGCTGCGAGTGATCGTGCCTCAAACGGACGAGGCAGCAGAACTGCTTGATCTAATACCTGAAACCGTAGCATCTAATAGTGATATGTTGGAGCGAATTCAAGAGCAAATTCTAGCAAGTGCTGCTTCTCACACATCGACCCAGATGGATTTATTGTATAAACCCAATACTGTCAATGAATATTTGTCAGATGGAACCTTCAGTAAAACAAGTATGTCTAAACTTTTGCAAAGATATATCGCCAACGCTAGAGCATTCAAGAACGAGAATCAATCTATTTGTGATACGAGTTGCCGGTAAGTTAATGGTTTTGAAAACTAAATCTTTGCTAAATTGGACACTATAGATATGTAATCAACAATGGGGCTTGGGAACTTGTAGACACTGCTCACGAATCTGTTCTGGATTTCAAAAATAGCATTTTGGGTGACCTGGAAACCAGTCGACTTTTGGATATAGGTCTATTGGTGATATCTGCAGTGACAACAGTAGCCATACTATACTATCTTATAATTCCTCAGCTTTTAGAAGTGAGGCGAATCAAGGAAGACATGGCTGGCGCTCTCGGACAAATTCCACGAAACGTTTTGAAGAAACTGTCCAAATCTGGTAGCAGTAGAATCGAGGTGATCAAACAAGATATTCAACGAATCAACAACGCTGGAAATCCATTCCGCAGTGGTTATCCTTCACGAAAAGAGACCCATCTGAACAACCTGTTGAATTCTGGACAGGTTAGTGTGTATACTGGAAATTCTCCAGCAAAGACCAGCATCTGCTACAGATGGAGTATTTGCAAGTTCTTTCGAGCAAAGTCTAAAGTGTCACCTGGAAGTGGTTTAGCTGACAAAAGACGAGGTATATCTTCTTTCATCTTGTCCATTTTGAAACTTGCTCTTCCTTTGCTTCTTATCGTTGGATACTTTGTTGTGGTTTTATACTTGTTCACCCAAGTACAATATGAAGCCGACCGCCATATAAGCGCGTCTCATGCTGCATCAATCCGTTGGGTTGCGATTCAACGAATGCACTTTTCAGTGGAGAGCCCTCGAGGAGACGAAATAGAAGACTGGAGTAGATGGAGTGAAGTTTCAACACCTGAAGATGAAGTAGCTCACAATGAAACGCGGCGTTCTCGACTATTTCTGGACCAAGTAATCGATCAAGAAGAAGTCATTTTGTACGGCACGGAAGATACTTCAGCAAACCCTCTTATCCAAAAGAGTACTAGCCCAGATCTATACGAACTTCTTTTTGTCGATGGATGCACACCTATCACTGAATGTATGCAAATGAAGCATGACAACATAATGGATATATTACTGTACGATTTGGACTTTGGTTTAGATGTGACCATGTCAAGAATGGTACAAAGAAGTGAAGGAGTTTTGAGAGGCGATGAAGTCAATGGAGGAATTTTTTCATTTGTTTCCATGTTTGCACTTTCGGCTGCGATGAAGAAGATGTTAGAATTGTACTCTATTGATATCAAAGGTATCGAAACGACGGCCCAAACAAATATACTCATCGGCGCTCTTTGCTGTACAATAATGGTACTTTTTGTTTTCTCTTTCATGATCCAGTTGTTCAAGCGAATCAACGACGAGGTGGTAGACGCTCAATCCCTACTTTTAGTGCTTCCGACGGATTTAATTCAAGGAGTACCAAGCTTGCGCGCTATGATAGCCGACAACGAAGAAGAATAATTAACACTATGAAACATTTTTTAGTTTATATAAATTTGACAACTCATGCGACAGGAAAAACAAATTTCGCCGCTGATGTCTGGACTTTAAAATCCTTTGAAAGCTCCTCTTTTTTCAGCTTCTTCAACCAAACGAGAGTCCTCGTAACTCACGCTCGAGTCATGAACAACAGATTGAGAAGTGAAACTGGTATCAAAGTAGCTTACATCTGTTTTCGATATCAAAGAAGGAATGTAGGGAGGCTTGATTCGTTTTTCTTCCACCTTGTTGAAGTCCAAACAGTTGAAATACGAATGTGCCTTGATTTCCTCGATGCCCTTGAGACTGCCAAGCCGGTACCGAGAATCTTTGTGCAGAAGAGAGCGGATAAGAGACCTTGCTCCGACACTAACTTCTCCTTTTGGGAATTCAATGACGTCGTCAGTGATGCTCTTCATAACCCTCTTACGGTCATCACAGTACCATGGAGGCAATCCAGTGAGCATTTCGAATAACACCATTCCTAAACCCCACCAATCCACAGCGAAACCATGTCTTTCTCGTTTCACCATTTCAGGACTCAGGTACTCTGATGTTCCAACAAACGAGGTAGCGCCGGTGACGGAACTTTCGACACCAATCTTGGCTAATCCGAAATCCACCAATTTCAAATGGCCATAGAAATCAATCATGATGTTTTCAGGTTTCAAATCACGGTAAACAATACCTTGGTCGTGTATTGCCTGTAACGCAATGGCACACTCGGCGGTGTAAAATCGGGCTAATTTACTGGTAAGTTTCTGACTTCGATCCAAATGAAAGTATAATTCCCCAGCCTGACACATTGTTTGGACGAAAAACAAATGGGTATCACTAGCAAAGCACGTTTCTAACTTGACAACAAAGGGGCATCGAATAACAGACAAGCAGTGCTTCTCGATGTTCACCCTATCACATTGTTTGCGTCGAACCATGTCGGCTTTTGAAAGGATCTTGATTGCAAAAGTGCTTTCATCAGACTTGCGTTTCGAAAGGAACACTTCCCCAAAACTTCCTTTTCCCACGAGTTTGACTAGAGAAAAATCATCCAGTGTTGCTTTAGTCGTCTCCAGACTGCTGCGCTTGTTGTGTCTGTATAAAATTGAACTCTTAGGACTTGCATTCGGATGACGGTTTTGATTGTCATCAAGTTCAGGATGAAAGTCAGCATCCTTGGTCAAAAAGGCAGCGACGTAATCCTTGATCTCCGGTTCGTCTTTCCACACTTGAGATTTCCAGCCAAACATGATCACAGACAAGAAAATGTTGATGTTGTCAGTTGGACTCACCATACTAGCATCGTCTTTCGGTAGTATTTGTTTCAGTCTGTCATGCAGTGAGCACAGTTGCGACTTCGATCGGTTTACACTCCACGATGCAGTCAGCTGACCTTGTTTTAAACACGACACATTGATTATATGGAGTCCGAATTTGTTAGGTTCCTTGTTCCCTAAGAGTTGAAGCTCCCTTGACGGATCTCCTAACAGCAGCGCTCGAGTGTTTGGGTTCAAAAATGCAGGTGGGGATGGCGCTTCGACACGCTTGTTCGTTGACGTTCCGAACCCATTGCAAGGGGACGGGCACTTGGAGGGTCTCTCTTCAGGGCCACTCGTAGAAATGCTGGGATGGTTTCGTTTCGTCGATCTGAACATCGTTGTTGGTATATTATTCGTGGCTTGCGTTTATGTATTGACCTCAATGACCAGGATTTAATTATTCATTCACTATTTTCAAGTCTTCACTCGTACACATTAAAATACGCAGAAATTGATTCATAAAATTGTACTCTTAATTCAGCAACTCTCGACCCATTCGAATATTCATTCATATTTTCAAGTCTGCATTCACCCACATATTTTACCATACAAATAGATTCAACAGCCCACTCGATTGATTCACAACCCAACCGTTATTGTAATGGTTAGTCACCCAATTCGGGACTATCCGCACAGATTTTTGAAAAACTATATCCATGACGATTGACACCGACTTCCACCTTCGAAAAATAATCAAGGAAAATCACGGTGAGGGTATCCGTGCAGTAGCGTTCAACCCGGATGAGTCTAATGGCCACATGGTAGCTACTGCAGGTGGTGATCTAGTCAGTGTTTACGACAATAACCATTGCGGGGAAGGTCATCTTGACCTATCCTGTGTATTTCAAAACGGTCGAACTGAGTATGCATTGGGCGGCGAGGTTACATGTCTTGCATGGCTGGCGATCGATCCGTTGCCCCATGACTGGTCTAGTCAGGCATTCCTTGCCTTTGGAAGTAAGAGTGGAGAGATTGGAATCGTCAACATGGCAGAAACCAGGGTGCAAACGTTGCTGAAAGCCCATGCTAGTAGCGTTGATTCTATATGTCCAATATATTCTAAACCAGGATATTTTTTAAGTTGTTCTGCCGGAGATAAGGCTGTACGAATTTGGAATGCTGAACATCTGGTTAGTGAGTTCTCATTTTCTGCTACTAGCATCGCTATCAAAGAGAATAAAGTGGTGCTTGGAAACGCTTCTGGCAAGGTTGAATGCTTTGGACTCGATGGGATGGTTTTACAACAAACGAGTCTTTGGTGCTGGCGAGGGACTTCACGGATTGATTGTATGGATTTTATCGACGATCGACATCTCGCAGTTCATGAAATATCCGGTAAGATTCACGTTCTCAATGTGGAAACTGGAGAAACAGTAGTTTCATTCGCAGTTCCAAGAGGAGATAGTGATAAAACCGCCGAATGCCAATTTGGAATATCTCATTGCAGAGACTATTTAACTTGTGGAAATTCCGCCGGAGAAGCTTTCATCTTCGAAATTATTTCCGGTAAACGCATTGGGAAATTGTCAATGCCGCGCATTAAAGGAGCTGTGAAGGCAGCAAAATTCGCTCCCCAAAGTAAATCTGTGCTCATAGCCACTGACGATTCCTTTTTATGGAGATGGGATAATATTGTGTTCCCTTGATCATTTTCTCCTTGAGAGATATAAATAACTCTTCTTTTCACTTTATCTTGGAATATATTTCACTTGTATTAATAAATCAATAGTGATTACCGGTAAAAAGAATACAATAGAAACTAGTATTTCTTCTTCTCCTTGAGAGATATAAATAACTCTTCTTTTCACTTCATCTTGGAATATATTTCACTTGTATTAATAAATCAATAGTGATACAATAGAAACTGGTATTTCTTCTTCTCCTTGAG